>Ga0126342_10009129_pt1 | contig 17771 bp, 24 predicted proteins | sample Cyp1metagenome_FD_92528 | JGI IMG/M metagenome (GOLD analysis project Ga0126342, IMG submission 92528) | Coral microbial communities from Lord Howe Island, Old Settlement Bay, Australia - Cyphastrea 1 metagenome | ecosystem: Host-associated > Invertebrates > Cnidaria > Coral ... | reverse complement strand
CTCCGCACCCGCCGCTTTAGCAAGCCTACTTTTCGACCCTCCGGAGCCACAAATCATTGGAAAAACACAGTGTTTCGCGACTTTCCTACCTTTTCGCGCATCTGCATCTTCTTTCTTCTTACTATTTCTCTTCTGATCTTCTCTCTTCTAATCTTCCTCTTCTCTCTGCCTCTGCCCTGCTCTGCTTTTCATCTGTCCATATTGTCGGAAGTTTGACTTCTAAACTTCCTTCGATAAAACTAACAAGCATGGGGATATATCAAATGGATTCAAATGGGATATGCATTATGAACGAACGATTTAAGCCATTGTCAAGCTACAAACAGCAATTCAGGACAGCGCAGATTTCCCATGTTTTCCCCTTGGCACGATGCTCATTGCTCATTTGGTGCGCTTGGCACACAGCAACGAAAAAGGTGCCTCAACTTCTGGCATCTGGCTGCCTGTCAGCCAGGAAATGCCAGAGAAGCGCGACTAAAACATCCCTTTGGGTGTCCAAGCCGAGAAAGTTGCAGGAGCATGTCTCAAAAAAAAACTGTCATTTCCATCAGTTTCATATAGTTTCATAGCTACCCCAAAAAAATCACAACATCAAGTATTGTGAGATGTATTTATCAATGCAATGGACGGGAGCTTTGAGACATACCAGTGGGATCATTTTCACTTGGCCATGTAGCCTGGCTGGACCGTTTTGCCTCGCCCGCTACAGCCGTACATGAAGGTGTCACGCATGGCACGAATCTGCCCTGGAAGTCGATCAAGGAGGAATGCATGAATCTTTTCGTGAGCTTCAGGGTACTCATCGCAGTATGGTGCTTCAGAATATGCTTGGATCCCAATCCTCCCCATGGCATCCACAAAGGCCTCTTGTGTGAGATAGCCAAAGTTGCTACCTTGATGGGCCGAGGTGGATCCTGCACACTGGGCTCTCTTGAAGATTCGCACCACAGCTTGTCGGCTGATGAAATCTGGCATCACTGAAAGCTCCTTGCATAAGGACAGGAGCTGCTCCAAGGATAGGAAGCTTTGACGGTTTCGAATGGTTGGGCTTCCACACGCATAGGTGTACGGATCCACAGGGCTCCACTGGCCACTGCGACTGCTCATGGATTTCCGAGTACCATTTCCTGGGCTCGAAAGCCCCAAACTCTCGGCCCAAGCCATCCAAGCTGGACTTTTGGGTGACATGGGTGACATGCCATTCTTGGATCCCATGGTGCTGTTGAGATCAAATCCCAGGGCAGCAGTGGGCAGCATGGGAGACGAGGCCACTTGGTGTGGCAACATCTCCTCGTCCTTGCCCTTGGTGTCGCCCTGTTCCTCGGATTCCTTCACGGCCGGCAGGACATTTGGACTGAAGTCCTCATCGTTCAACCTGGGCTGGGACAACATGCCGTGAAGAAGCAAAGAACTTGCTGTAAATGGAGGGGATCTATCACAATGATTGGATATGATTGAGACTTTAGGTGCTGAATGCCGCATGGTCGTAGATGAGCACTACACTACACATCACACTGTGTAATTAGCAGCACCTAGCAAAGCATATACAAACAAACATCTGGTAATGAAAAATGGAACAGCCGTTGATGCAGAAACTTATCCGCACTTTATTCTTAGACTCAAACTCCTTGAGGAAATCCAAGATACGTTTGGGGGAGAAAGTGTGAAGCAATGCAGAACTTATTCAAAACCCTTCCGGCCAAACACTGAAACACCAAAAAAGGTCCAACAATTCTCCAAAAAAAAAATGTTCCAAAATCATGCCCAAATATATCATATATATCCCAAAATGATCCAGAACCTGATCCAACCTTTGGCCCAAAAACGTGTCGTCTTTGCTTGCCAGAATGGAGGAGGTCCTTGACGCTCGGGAGGCAAACATGGTCTCCTGGCCGGTGGCATCCGATGGGATGGATCTTACCCGTGATCTGTCAAGATCTGTCAAGCAGTGTAGCCACTATAGTCACTACATAGAGACACTATACATGTATAGTCACTATAGAAATCTATAGAACATGATAATATATGATGGTAATATGATGGTATATGATTGATGGGCTTCTAGAGATTGGCCCGTAGGAATAGGGACAAGATTGGGACAACAGTGGCCTGAAGTATAGCAACACACATGCATGCCAATGTGCGACAAAGAGCTGAACAGCAAACTTGCGCACTTGATTGATAGAAAGTCCGCATGCGAGTAGGACTTTGCATCCGAAATTATGAACATCATTTCAGAAAACTCATGAAAACTCTGTCATGGATAGCCGACAAATGCCAACAGCTCCTGTGTCTGCTTCCAAATCGTCCGCTCTTTCAGGCGGGTTGTGCCACTGCCCACCTTGGCATCTGTAGGTCCTGGAAGTTGCCTTCGGGCAAAGGAGCGGAAGAGGTCGTGCAACTTTGGCTTGAAGTGTTCCAGAACCAACCTGGCCGACTGGCCGAAGTTTGGGGGAAGATGGCTGCCCCTCATCAAAAAAAAAGATCCCTGATTTTGGAGCTTCAGAAATAGTAAAAAAAAATGCAACCAGAACAGCATTTGAAGAATTTCGGGAAAACCTATGAAAATCCATGAGGACCAAGTAACAACACATTGGGATCCAAGGAGAAGTCCTGCTCGTCCCCCACCAATTCCAAGTCCTGCACCGAAGCCGCCACACGATTGAGGACTTCACCCATGGCAGCTTCCCAGTCGAGATCTGGATAGGTCTTCACGGCCACCAAGCACAAGGCCTTGCAAAAGAAATCATATGTCAGGCGCTTGCCCCCATAGTCAGTGTCATGAAGTACCCGTTGGAAGATGATATCAGCATCCACCCTGGATGAAAGGCATGGCTGTCCTGCCTCACCCTTCACCCTGCCCTTCCGAGGGCTGTCGCCCTTGTCGCCCTTGCGGGGGCTGTCGTAGTTGGCAGCTGGGATGAAGCCATGCTCTTTGAGCATCTTCACCCATTTGCCCGAATGCATGAGCTCGGTGTTCAGCCTCTCGCCATAGCTGCAATGGCGGGCAAACTCGCCACGAAGCACCTCATCAAACTCCTCTGGCACCAGGATTTCAGGTGGTGAAGCCAGCACTTGCTTCTCGAAGTCTTGCTTGTCTGTGTTGCGCTTCAGATGCTTCATCAGGCCATCAAAACGCTTGATAGTGCTAGCTTCCAGGACCTGGCAGAGTCCCCTGGAATCTCTTGAAGATCCTGTCAACATCACCACTCACAAGAGACCCACTTTGATCCCGCATCTTGCAAATGGATGTTCATCGCCCCCAATCTATGTATGTATTGCATCGGAAATGATTCAGTATTGACCCATCGAAATCATGAAATCTCCACATAACTCATTCTCCCCACCTGACTGTGTGCTGCCAGCTCTTCGGCAGCCGATGGCACGTGTCTTGAGGCGAATCTCCTGGGGCTGTAGCACCTCCCGTGGCTCCGCGACTTGGGCGTCGGGGACAACGACGCTGCACACGAGCGGCCGCTGCGGGACATCAGTGTGCCAGTGAAGAGGCCACTGGAGGCCAGGGAGGCGCAGGACCTCCGGGTGATCCCTGGAGGATCCCTGGATGGTAGGGGGAGATCAAGATCTATGATGTGTTTATGATATGCTATGATCATCATGATCTATGCTTTGATCATGGATAATTAATCGCCATTTGTGTGCAAACATTTGCAAACATCTCAAACATCTTGAAGAATTTGAAGTGTTTTCGAATATATAACAAATGTCAACACCTGTGGCACATGTACAGTAGCTGAGTAGCAGCCCAGAAAAGGATGAAACAGCAGATTCGGCGGGGTTTCCAAACAATGAAATCGCAGCATGATAGTGGCAAATGCTTGCCCCAGAATTTCGGCAACTAATGCCACACGGAATATGGCTGAATCTTCAGAACCAAGTTGCAGCGTAGATCGCAACCCTCGGACGCTCCCATCATCAAGGCATCCTTTCTCTGACTGTGACCGAATCATCTCGTAGGATGTCCCCGCACCGCTCTCTTGGGCCAGACTGCCACTTGGAATGCACAAATTGCTTGTTCATGTCTGTTCTATAACTATACTGGTACTTCTTGCTGCGTGCAAGTCAGTGAACGGTCACGAACAACATGTTCAAATTTCCAACCCCTGCTGTCGATTCAACTACAGCACCACACTTTGTCACCGTGTCTGCTGGTGCAATCCCCTGTTGCTCCTCAAGCCGATTTCCAAATCCAACAGGCCCGCATTTCGACGCTGGCAAGGTGTCACCTTAGTACTGCCATGCCGGATGCATTCTGCCATCTCACACCTGTATGATGTCCTGTGATGTCCTGGGGCTGGGTTACCTCTGTCGTCGGGAAACCCCCGAAGATCCTAAGGTCATCATGGCAATCTTTGGAAACAAATCGCATCAAATCACCCAACTGGGCAAATTTGGGCAGTTGCCTTTTCAAACCGCAAGGTGCAAGGCGTCAAGTGATGAAAGGCCGAGCTCCACAAGGCCACAGCACAATGACACAACTTGAGCGAAACAAATGAGACATGGATTTCTTGGGGAAAAAACTTCTTGAGAATCACATGAATGCGCAAAATGAGGTTTCAAATTTAACATATACAAATATATATATATATATATATTTCAATACTTGAATGACTTCAGTGGATCAAGAAAAGTTGTGTCGTCACCGTGCAGCATTCGGCATGCTACAGGTCCAGAGTGAGCTTATCTATAACTTATCCAAGTCAACCTGGCGGCTGAGCCCGTGCTCAGACATGGGTCCGAGCAAGAGCCAACGTTTCAAACCCGGACTCAGCCATTTTCAGCTGACAAGGACAATCACTGGGCCAAGGTCCAAAAACCCAGCGTTACCAGGAGAGTTTTGAAGCTCGCAAAGATTGGAGCTGAGTTCACCTCATGTGGGAATTGGCATGGAATTGGCAAAGAAAAGAACAAATTAAGGTCAGCAGCTGGTGGGTGAAAATGCTTTGCCAGAACTCTTTGGGCGCCATATGGCGCCATCTATGGAAATGCCCATCACCCCCCCACCACCAAGGGTAGACATCGGCTCCAGCCCAGTGACGCCAATGGTGATCGTCTCTTTGTAGCGATCCACCACATCCAACACGGGATATTTGGACCCCGCAGCGTTGTGGGATCCGATCAGGGCGCCTTGTCCTCCAAAGATGTAGATGGAATCAGCGTGCGCCGCAGCCACGAAGCGGAAGCGATGGGATGGAATGTTGCCTCCTTCGTACCAGGTGTCTGTACCAACGTCGTAGACCTGGATATCTCATGGTGAGTACTGAGGGGGTCCATTGATGTCCATTGTACATCCTTGGGTTCACATTCATCACATTCATCACGTTCATCACTAAGTGACTAAATGTTACTAAGTATACCTAATTAATATAATATGAAGTAATATCATACAATGTAATAGAATAGAATAGAATTAGAATTAGAATAGGATAGAATAGAATTAGAACGAATATTAGTTTATAATAAAGTGTTTCATCATATAACATCATATTTCATAAACAACGTAGTATAATACAATAATTTAAAATATATATATATACTGTATATTAAAATATGTTAAAATATTTCAAAATCTATAAATTGCAATGGCATATTAAAAATAATAAAATAAAAAAGAAACTATAACAATAATATAACGATATAAAAAATGCAAAATATAACACAATATAATATAATATAATGTAATATAATGTAATATAATGTTAAAAAATATAAGATACTATGATAAAACCAAAAATAATATAATCTATACACATACAAACATACATACAAACATTCCATTCCATTCCATTCCATTCCATTACATTACATTACATTACATATCATCATTGCATCACATTATATACATTGCATTGCATTGCATTGCATTGCATTGCATTGCATTGCATTGCATTGCATTGCATTGCATTGCATTGCATTGCATTGCATGAGGTTGCCTAAAACCCCAAATCATCTAAAATTAGACCATTCTAGTATTGAAACCCATGCTAGTATTGAAACCCATGGTTTTAGGTACTCCCATTTCAGGAAACCTCCATGTATATGCGAGAAGGTGTTCAGATTCAAAAGGACATATATTATAATACAATATAATACGACATTACACTGCATGACTTCGCATCACAGCACACAACCGTACTTGAAATCAAATTACATTGCAACATAATACAAGAATACAATAGAATACATATAGCACATTAATGTACATGCCAGATCATTATAAATCATTGTTACTAGTATTATAATGCACTATAATGTACTATGATGACCTATGATGTACTATGAATGCAACACAGATCCGAACTCCGAAAGGGGCCTCCACATCCATCAATGGAGTCGAATGTCCTTGTGAATTCTTGGTCTCTCCACCCACCACGTGCAGCTTGTCGTGTAGCACGGCCACAGCCTTGTCGCCCCGGGCCACCTTCATGGCGGTGCGCGACTTCCAGCCGCCTTCCGGATTCGACAAGAAGAAAACCTGGCCATGGCCAGCCAGGCCAGCCATTTGGGCGATGGGATGCGATGGGATCTCATGCGCCTGGTCTATCACACAATGTGGGATACGATCATATGGATAGAAAATGATAGAAAGTAGAAGCACAATTTGAGTTAGTTCATTCTTTTTTACAAGGTAGGTCAGGAAGCGAATGAATCAAACAAACAAATGCATCATAAGCTAAACATAGCTACTACTATTTAGTAGTAATCAAAGTATAAAATGAAATGTAAGCCGGCACTTTTGCAATCAGGGACTCCAAATCAATATGATCAGTTCTAAAATGTCCAAAGGCTCCAGGAAGTTCGGTGAGTTTAAAGAAACCAAGGTCCTGAACTTGGTCAACTTGTTTCTGGCAATTCAATATGGCTGTTGGATGCTGTTGGCAATCACTAGTTCTTGAGTTTTTCCTGCGATTTGGTTGTACAAAGCTATTTGTTCACTGTGCTTAAATGGTTTTTAACATGACCCTCTTTAGATTTCGCTGGTGACTTCCATCCGGGACCGGATGGTACCCGGTTGCGCCTCCAAATGGCCCATGGGATAAGACCAGTTGGTGTGATGAAAACCTCCCAACGCAAAGGCGACGTCGGAAGCAATCGCGGAAGCCGCATCACCTCACTGCGCGAGCAGTAGACCGGTCCAATCGATCCAATCTCTGATGGGATTAGCCAACCCCAAGCACCAATGGATGCAATAAAGCAACATCAAGTTTCATGGATAACCAATGGAAACCAAAGTAATTATTTCCAATGAGTTTTGTTGGTGGGTCTTCAAGTCTTCTGATAGCATTGGATCATAAAATTCACACATCAGAATCAGAAACATGGTCGGCATTAAACCAGGTAGCAATTAAACCAGGTAGTAATTGAAATGGCTAATTTGAAAAAAAGAACTGGTGCACGGGTGAACCCGGAAATGGCCAGTAATTGTGGATGTTTATTCCCCCTTTTTTCGCTGGCATAATAGCTACCCAACTCCCAGGTTTTATCACCTCGTCCCTGGTTCAAGGAGTAGGAGGGGCTCCACGCAGCACTTCCGGCTTCAGTGGGATCAAAGATCATCATTTGAGTAAGAGCGGCGCTGTAGTCGGCATTGTAGCCTGCGTTGCTGGGAATTGCTGGGAAATGATGGGTGATGGTGGATGGCTATGGAAACTTGGAGGCAAAATCAATCAAAATCATGTCACTGGAAGCTTATGGAAAGAACGTTTCATCCTGTCGTCATTGAAACTGTCTTGCAGATCTTGCAGACCAGGGCTGAGTTTTCTGAGTTTCCTGCCTCCAAGGACATAGATCTTGCCATCGTGCACAAAAGCTGACAGATCGGAGCTGGCATTCGGCATCTCAGTGGTCAAGGTGCTCCAGCTTGCATCCACCGTGTCAAAGACATCCACCTCGGCTGACTGCTGGAGGTTTCAATGTCACCTTGGCCACCTGGCCAATGAATGAAACAATCACCTGCCATGACCTGCGAATGCCTGCCATCCACAGCATCCCAGTGCCATCTCACTATGATCAGAATCAAAATCGAAAAAACTTACCGCTCCCCAAGCCCCACCTGTGGAATGAGATAGTCATGAATATCGCGACCTCCAAACAGGAAGATGCGGGTGCCGACGGCTGCGGCAGCGTGACGGTAGCGCACCCGCGGTGCATCATTCATGGCCTGGTAGGAATCATCCGCAGGGGTGTACTTGTGCGTGGCCGCAGTGAGCCCTGTGCAAAAATACCTGGCTGCTGGCTGCTGGTGAAGCTGAACCCAGCCTCTTACTGAAAATTCAAGGGACAAAACAAACTACCAGGAGTTCAATCACCACTAAGAAGTGGGTGCTAGCCTTTCTATAGAGTCGAAGTGTGTTGCTGCAAGCAGCAATACCACATTGATACGTCATACCACGTGTATCCTCCTATATGCACGAATTATAGAATGGAATCTTTAAAGTGTGCGGCTTCACAACTGCACACAAGCCGTGGAAGCTACGCCCAGATACATCCCAGCACCAGCACTATATTCCTGGTCGTTGCTGCAGCCACCAATGATGTAGATTGCATCCGCCACTGTGGTCGCGGTCATATCGCTGCGCTTCAGGGGCATGGCTGTTCTCGACATCCACTCATGGGAGTAAGTCGAATCATCAATGGTAAATTGACCCAGCACCTCCACCAAACAGGCCGTTGCAATCAAAGATGTCAACGCCATGTAAGCCGTCGCACCAACTATCACCAACCACGCGAGTCGCCGATCAGGAGCTTGAGAGGCACCAAATTGCTGCGAGACCATGCTGGGTCAAAACAGCATCGAACGGAGGAGAATCATAGTAGATAAATGTAGATAATCATGGTTCTCCCAAATCAATATCCAAATCATGGTTCTCCCAAATTGGTGATTACCATAGAAAATCATTGGTGATTACCATAGTAGTATCCAAATCATAGAAAATCATAGGTAATCACCAATTGTGCCCATGACACCCACCTGATTGCACTGCTGAGGTCATTGGGGCACCAGCAGTGCGGTTTGCCATGGCTGGAGACCACGATCATTGCAACAGCTCTGGAGTTTGAGGGTGGAACACCAGCCTGAAAATCCTGAAAAAGGGGAAAATCATGCGGAAAATCAACAAAAGCCCCCGCTGACTTGATTTGAATGGATTCAACATGTGCCGAACAGGTTGCGCCACTCATTGAAGCCAAAAATGAGGCCGAGAACTTCAAATACATCAAGGTCACAACATCGCATTGAGTTCATGCAATTGGGGATGGAAAAGCTCACCATCAACTACAGCAACGCCGCAACGCCTCCAACCAACAAGAACAGAACAGTGAAAATGCACCGCTCACGGCGCTTCTGGGTCTGCCAATCTTTTGTCCCGAGCAGCTTCAGCTTGCATTCAACGGCCGCACAGACCTCATTGGAGGATGGCGATGACTCTGAACATCAGCAGCCAAATGCTGTGGGCGCTGCTTGTCGTGGAAGCTGACATCCAGCATCAAGCAGTCGGACAAATGGACCTCAGGCTGACTTGGAGCCGCATCCATGTGACAAACCGTTCACCCAGGAATCAGGCTGCCAAAGCCGAGCTTGCCACATGCGAAGTTCTCACATCTTCCACCTCAACTGCTTGGTTCTCACAACAGCAAAAAGGCCCGGAAATTTGGTTGCAGATCGATGACAGAAAGTAAGCACAAAATTAATGATTATAATATATATATATAACATATATATATATATATACAATGACTAAATGGCATATCATATAAGTTTATTTAATTTTATTTATAGTCAACATTAGAATTCATCAATGACGAATCAATGATGAATTCTATGTGTTGCCAATCCGCCCTTGAAATCTCCAAAAATATCAGGACCTTCTCGGAAGTGGCTCCGGGTGCCACACAGTCACCTTGTCGCTGCCGGCCTCTTCTTGAAACCAAGCATTGGGCCTCGCGACGGTGCGAACTTCACGGAGGCCGTGTTGGCCAAGCTCAGCATCTCAAATGAAATGACCCGTTGAAGATGCGTTGATTGTTTCATCCTGAGTTCCCAAATTTCGGGGAAAAAACTCAGCATTTTCGCCATGAATTATTCCAATATGCAAGACCGCTTAGTTATGCTTAGTTTCAATCATAAAGGATCGTGGTTCCACTTCCATACTGTTGTACTGGGCAAACTGTCCGCATCCCAAGAAATGCCATAGCTGTGCCCAACCCTCTGACAGCAAGGCCCCCCAAGCCCTGAACCACTCCACCAAATCGCCGCTGCGCATGGCCACCAGAATACCCAGGTGTGGAAAGTGCACCTCCACCTGATGGAGGTGGCAAAATTCGTTATCTACTGAATCTACTGATAATTGCTGTGATACGACATGTCAGTACTGTCATATACAGGCAAATATGATTACAATATAATAGTATGATTATAATATGATTATAATTAATACCTTACGACTCTATACATTAATTAGAATGCGTCGTGCCATATTCATATCGTGCCAGAACCTTTTGATACGTCGTCCGTCAATTCGACCAGGGGAGTAGCGTCTGATGTGTCGAGGTCTCTGCAGTTTCAACCCAACAAAGTATGGCATGGGTCGTCGCAAAAAATGCGAAAACAGCTGCCTGTTCCGAGAGGCAAATGCTGGCACACCTGGCTTGGCTTCCCAGCACTGCACAAGTTGGCCCTGAACATCTGAAGTACTGTGGTAAACCACCACATTCACCAATCCTCCTGGATCCTCCTGGATCCTCCTGGCCTCTGCCCACAGCCACGGTTGCCCAGTCCCATCTGGGTGTTGCCATGAACAAGTTTCAGCTGCCTTGGGGGAAACAGCTCCATGGCTGACCCTCTGGCTGTTTCAACTGAGTTCCCTGCCCAAGGTTCTCCGGGGCAAACTCGTTCCAATCGATCAAACGGGCCTCCAGGGATCTCCAGAGTGTCATGATCCTGGATAACAAAGCGGAACTTGACCCATCTGGGCCTCAATAGCGTCAACAGAAGGGTCCTCAAAAGGGAAAGTCTTCAAGACAACCTCGGCAGCACCAAGGAATCTTCCAACCTTTCCAAAGTTTCCTACTTTCAGCTCCAAAGTGCTCGTGTGAGTGGCCGAAGTGTTGGGCACTTGTGCCCCATCTATCACCATGTTGTATCCCCATGTATCCCCCATTCAGCTCCGCATGGCATGAGGTCATAGCTGTAGCACCCTGGAAGCCGGGCTCGGAACCTTCAAAATCTTCAAACAGTCAAGGCCAGATGTTTGGGGGTGAAGTGGGTGGGTTTTTTCTCATCCGATCTGCGACCAGGCATGAAATACAGCCCAGCCGTGTCAACCCATAATTTCATAACTCATAATAAAGAGTTAAAACACGCATCCTAATCATAAAAGTCTTCCCTGAAACCAAACACCAGCAAATGATGAGTAGTTTGATTACATGCACCATTTTGCTACCAGTATCTACTACCAGGACCAATTCTTTGCGGTGATCATGCGCCTTGATGACGGCAACGAAGAAACATGAACAAACTTACAAAATCGGGCGATGGGCGATGGGATGCCTTTGCTATCCCATGGTATCCCATGGTATCCGCATCGAGCCCCCTTGGGGCACCGCGGCACCTCCATTGGAAGTTTGATCAGCATCGCTCCGGAGCCTGTCGACCTGTTGTTTGACATGCTCAGGTCCAGCTCGCAACAGATTGGTTCTCTTCCAGCCTCTTCAGCACTCAAAAAATACGGAACCTGACACATCTCAGGAGCTTCAGCACTCGTCCAACATGCTCAGTCAGGAATCAGACTCAAGATGACTCAAGTAAACTTTTGAAAGGTGAGGGTAGCACCGCCCGGATCTGCGCTTCAGTGTTGAACCTTGCAACTTTGCCACATTTGACTCACAAGATCTCACCAGCTACCAGCCGAACTCCTTTTCACAATCATGTTCAAAGTTCAAACATGTTCAAAATATGTCCGGAATTGTCGGGAGTCGGGGCGAGATCACTGGGATCAGGGACGTGAAGGTCCGTCGTCGCACTGACGGGGCGCCCTGCGTGGTGTGCAGTTTCGGAGCGTGTTGAACCGGCATGGCATGGCATTGCATTACGAGCCTGCAACGACTGACATTGAGAGATGATGAACGCGTGGGCTGTACGGCATGTTTTGCATCCTATTACCCTCTGGTGAACTAACATAGCAATTGAAAATGGCCCAGTCGAAATAGTGGATTTTCCCATTAATAGCATGGTGGATCTTTCCAGTTCGCAAAATGTAAACGTTCACCAGGCCGGGTATCTATTAGTCAAACATCCCATGACTCCATGACCATCCAAGTCGGCTGCACCTCGTCCATCCAAACCAATTGATCTTGTAAACGAGCCACTTCCACACGGTGGCATTCCTCGCAGTCGCAAGTTTGAGCAGAGACCGCAGGGACAACATGCTACAACGTTGTATTATATATACTGTATATATATACATGTACATGGTGGAGGAATGCTGGAGAGAAGGATTGAGAAGAGCTTCTGGTTGTTTTGGAGACCAATGCAGATTCTCAACTGTTCACATCTTTTGTCAACAACGAAAGGTAAAAACATGCATATACTGGCATATATACCGTAAAACTCAAAGATCTCGATTTGTAATTTATCCTAAGGTCTGAACGGCGGCGGCCATGTTCATGCTTGGGGATGTTACCTGACACTGAGCCGGTGCAAAAGATCCCTGTTTCCAAGGCGTCTTGCTGACGACATCTGAACCGGGGGCAGGACCAAGCGTTTGGTATCCACATTGAAGAAGCAGTTCACACCAAACCTAAGTTGCATTTGAAAAGCAACTGGGTCACCCGAAAATGCCATCAAAATCCACCAAATAATCATTAAATATTTGAGGACCACTCATGAGTCGCACCAGGCATTGCATGACCGACATGGAATCAAACGAAGCCGCGGAACCTGAGAAAATCATGCGCTGCCGAGAACCAAACTTCACTCCCTCAGTGGGAGGCCGCCCAGCATGAACCATGCGGCTGTCCTGCAGAATGGCACGGTGTTTCATTCTTCACCAGATGAAACCGGGCCGCCCTATCCCTATACATTACATTTAAGAAAAAACGTCTCAGATTCTTCCAAACTCGCTTCTTCATGCTTCTTCATAAAGCTATTCCACTGTGAGTAAACAGCAAAAAATGAGCACGTCTGGAACTGTTGCCCAGAGCTCATGATCCAACAGTCACTCTGGGCAACAGTTCCAGACAGATCCAACAACTCGACTCAACAACGCCAGAAGTCCCTGTGAAGAGGGAGAGACAGCCTACCCGCAAACCTTATCAACTACCAAGTCGCTTCTTCCCAATGGAAAAGCCGGAGCGACTATTGGATCATAGTCTCACTTCAACAACACTTGCTGGGCGCCATTGGCTACGCTGGTCACCCGCATGAGATAGGCCATGCCCAGGCAGCACAGGCGAGAATCGCCCTTTACAACGGGTGCCGTGATGAGGACCTCTCCACGGATCTCGCTGGGGATCTCATCGACCACTGAATTGAGTCGACCTGATGCACCAGAGCCATGAACAGCGCAGAGTGCGTAAATATGCGCATGCCCGACCAGCCCCTGATCCAATCATTGTAGGCATTGCCAGGTCCTGTAAGACTTCATACGTTTACCTAGCCAATCCCACCGTTCAGTACGAGAGGCAAAAGCAATGATGGCTAGGAGTGGCTGTGATTCTGCTACATCGCTCAGAAGGTGTACATATGTCTGGACTGATTTGCTGCAGCTGATATTCACCAAATTCAATGTTTTTTCAGCCAGGTAAGTGACATACTATGACATACTCACTCTGCATCTGGGAAAGTACTTGGTCAAATTGCTGTGGGGTCCCTGTTCTTTGAGGGATGTTTGATGAAGGTCATGAAGGACTTTGATTGACCAGGCATGCAGCAGCCAATGTCTTGTACCACGTATTGCCCAAACTTCACAGCATCCAAATCACCTCTACACGCTCCTTGGACAAAAGGAGATTCCCAAACCTTTCCAATCATCTCCGCGATGTCTGCGTGTCCACCCCAGTGGAAAGACTGCTCGAACCCGAATTTGGCCGTGCATGGCTGGAACTCGGGCGCCCAGGAAGACGCGGCGATGTGTCAGCCCTTGAAGCTTGATGACAGCAGGCCATTGCATGCGTGCCATGGAGATCCAGCCTGATGTTCTCTACTGTAAGATAACAACTACATACAACTACCCTTGGCTGAGGTCGGGGGGCCGTTTCAAGAATCAAACCGGATCTAACAGGCTATAATAGGCTATATTTTTGGATTTATAAAACGTCGCAAATAAAATCAGTGTACGTATCATAAAGTTAACGACGGAAGAAAATCAGCAACACGTTGCCCAAAATCCAAAGATACAAAAGGAATCAAAAAGACAATCCCACTTCAGAACGAAATCCGAAAAGTGGTTCTCCATGGTCTCACCTGACATCCAGACAGGCCTTTTGTCTCTGTCTGTTTTGAAGGGTCAATGACCAGCTCCTCCTTGCCATCTGGCTGTGCGTTGGGCCACATCACAGCACAGCCTGCAACATGTTGTCAACTGGATTCTGGTCGGGAGTGTCTGAAAGGCTACAATGTAGTGAAATATAGCCTATAGCCTTCCTCCCTTGCAAGATTCTCAAAAGCACTTGGTGCTTCGTTCAGAGGACTGCTATCGGATGCTCGAAATAGCCAGATCACTGGGGAGGGAGACATATTGAGACAGAGTCAATCACTGGTAGAGTGAGAGGCTCGAATCTCACACAGGATCAAATTGCCGAGCCAGATGCCACGATATATAGCCCCAAAACAAGCAGCAAGAAATACCAAAACCCTCTCTGCCAGCGCCCCATGTGGCACCTGTTCTAGGGACGAAGCTGAAGCCAAGGTGTGGGAAAAAGGTGTCGCCCTGGCTGATGGTTGGTCCATACTCAGCATGCCTTCCGACCCTGTGCAAGCCATGCAGAAAGATATAGCAAGATTACCACAAGATGCGAGGTTGGAGCCAGTCTACTAAAACAAGGCGTTGATTCATGATGTCACACATGCACGGCTGACCCCACAGTTGTCGGGCAGCTCGTTCAAGTAGAGAAAGATGGTGATGGGTCGAAATTTCCCATCCTCAGAGAGAGCCATTGCGAGACACTCTTCCGTTTTCACCCAGATGCTTGAGAACTCAGTGGCCAAAAAGCACAAATCAACGAGGCCACAGCATGATGCACAGTAAACTCCTGGCCGGGCCTTGTAGTGCAGCGGCGGATGTTCAGGGCTCCAGGCACTTCGAGTTCTACCAGTGGGAATAATCACATGCCGTCAATCTAAAAAAATGAACCGTGATGAATTCACACCTACGAAGGGGGAAATTAATACAAATGAATCCAAGTGCAGTAATGATTCAGTAATGCACCATCCAGGATTGTCATAGATTGACCATTCAAAGTGCTCCGTTGCACTTGTTCGTAACGAGATGTAACGAGGCTCTTGCTCAGGTGCTCAAGCTGAGCCAAGTGATTGCAAGTGCATCATCATTCAATGGATTGGTTTAAGGGAAACTTTACAGGAAAGCCCTATATTTGATGGTAAAAACCATGGTTTCCGGTTTTGCGATTTTTCCTTCCAATCCATTATAATCCATTGAATCATGCAGTTTCCGGAATGAGAATCTGGCTCGTAGCGCACGACGACCAGTCTTTCTAATGTCTCTATTGGGAGCTTGGCGAGCCTTGGCAAGTGAGGATCACCCTCTGGAAAAAGCGACGCCATTCGTCGTCCAATAACAAAGAGCCAACATGAGCTCTTTAATAACCAATCTGAGCAAATATCTTCAAACATCTATATACGCGCTTAATTGTGTACCATAGATATATGTATCTGTATTATATATATATATATATGTGTGTGTGTGTGTTATAAATATATATATATATATATATGTATATATATATTATTTACATATGGAACATATGTAGGTGTGGTCAATTAAATAAGGTCACCCTTGCCAAGGACTGGAAAACTGTCCAACCTCCAAGGGGCTGTGCCAACCTCTGCTCGATCCGCTGCACAATGGTCGTTTGGGCCGGACCTTGGTCAAGTCGTCAAGTCATGAGTCATTGGTCCTTTGGGAAGTTCTTCAACGGAAAAACCATGGGTTTTTAATGGTTTTTAAGCCAGTAATGATAAAAACCATGGTTTTTAATGGTTTTTAAGCCAATGATGTGGGCCAGTGGGCCAATATTTAGATATAAATAGATGTATCTTTAGTCCAAGTCATCAATGAACTTGAAGAGTGTGTTTTTTCGTTTTTCAGGTCTTGGGCATATAGCAAATGTTAAACGTTTTTTGAAGAGTGTATTATTTTCCAAGCCCCCAGCTCAATTTCCAAAAAATAAAGATGTCTCGAATACTACTTTCCATTACGGTAAAATTTGGCTGTAGCTCATGTGGGGGATTCCAGGTTAGAAAACAGGTCCCATCATCCAGTTCCAAGAGTTAAGCCATTCGGCACAAAATTGGCTAATTAGTTAATTAATGAATTGTACGAATGGAAGGGCGGCAAAAACAGGAAACATCAATGATCATCAGTGTCTTCTCCAGAGATTCATGATTTTGTTTTGTGTTTTTTGACCCCAAACCATCCCAAACCCAACTGCCCTCAACAGCGCAAACTGCGAGGCACGCAGTGGACAGGAGCTGGAGGTCCTAGTCCTTGCAGCGCTTGCAGGACATGGGGATGGGATGCAGCCCCGCCATCCATGGCCCCCATGGCTTCTCCGTCCAGGGCCCAGGGGCCCTGACTGCGCTTCCGTGGTGGCCACTGTATCCGTTTGGCCTGCTGCAGGGTCCGCAAACTTTCCGACCTTGGGGTGCTCTGTGCAGTCTGTACTGCTGTTTGGTGATGGATCTGCATAGCATAGCATGGCTCTGGCCACTCTGGCCATGGGAACCCCGCCAAATGAGTTTTTAGGTGGCTGAATCAGCAAGCAGGTCGCTAGGTCTGAAAAATTGACGCATGCCCAAATGGATATATGTTAAACTCAGCACCGAGCCAGCGAGCGGATCCATCCACCTTCTGCAAGATCACAGAGGTGTCTACACCTTGGAACGGTATTCTGGATTTTGTTCATTGCAAGGCATCTAGGAGCTCTGACAACGGTTAACTCACTGAGGAAGAGACTAACTTGGTGGACTCTGGTTATCTTCGAAAATCTTCGAAAAAGATGTTGGGTATGTCTGAGTATGAGTCAAATTTGGGGCGCCCAAAAAAAATAAGGATTCCTCAATATTCCTCATGTGATACTTGTACAAGAATGGCCGGGCCAAATGTAGTTCCCAGGGCCTTGCCCGTGAAATCTAACAGGACCTCAAGAAATTGCCACATCCAACTATCATAGAATATTATTCGAACATCATCTTCTATATACAAATATGTTTTGCTTCAAGTTTTTTTGTTTGTTTTTGAAATGTTTTTAATCAATAAAATGAGGATTTTAACCAGAACATGTCGGTTGTTTTACCTTTCTTTTAATGGACATGGAGCAAAGGCAACTTTTCAGTTGTGTGGTCATGACAATGTCAGTTGGGATGATTATTCCCAATATATGGAAAAATGGAGAATGTTCCAAACCACCAATCAGATGTCCGATGCTTTCGGATGTTTTCAGTGAACCCCCTGTTGTCGCTAATTGACCCTGGCCACCACTATCGCACAATGCACCTAAATAGATCGTGCGCGCGT
>Ga0126342_10009128_pt1 | contig 17772 bp, 11 predicted proteins | sample Cyp1metagenome_FD_92528 | JGI IMG/M metagenome (GOLD analysis project Ga0126342, IMG submission 92528) | Coral microbial communities from Lord Howe Island, Old Settlement Bay, Australia - Cyphastrea 1 metagenome | ecosystem: Host-associated > Invertebrates > Cnidaria > Coral ... | reverse complement strand
TCCAAGTGTCTCCGAAAGGTTCAAAATGGCACCCATGTTCCTGTCTGATCTCATCATACATCTTCAGGTTGGTCTGTTCCCGGTCTATGAAAGTAGGAGGTTTCTTGAGAATACGTCGTAATGGCTTATAATTGTATATAATTGTATTTAATTGGATATATGTATAAATATGAATATATGTATAAATATGTATGTATAAATATATATATATGTGTACACATGTATATCCGGTTGGTATCCCATATTTAACTGGCTCCAGCGGCTTCTGGCACTGCTGGAGGTGGTGGAGGACAATCACTGGACTCTGTAGTGCAGGCAAAAATGGTTTCCTAAGCGCCACATGGGTAGTGGAAGTGGGGTGATGCTTAGATATCTTAGTGATTTAAAATGTATAATCTATAGAATGTGGAACTGTTGCTTTTTGGCCCTCCATAAATGTCGCACCTCCAGTTGCGCACCCCGGTGATTTGAGGGGGTGTGCCATGAGACAAAACACCATCACCATAAAATTGGCACCAGCCAAAGAGGTTCCTTTGACTGGCTTGTCAAAGGGTGCAATGTCATAACTCTCAGAAATCCAAATCCATTTTTTATATAGAGAGAGGGTAGGGTGATGGGTGTAGAAGGGGCCGCTGAGAAACCAACTTGTGCCAATTCAATAGGTAATAGGACTCAAAATGGGTCAAACGCATAGCTGTTTTTTACGGGTGTTTCCCAGAGCCCGATTTTATAGGCCACGTTCAAATTGCTTTTTGGAAACAACAAAGTATCCACTGGTGGATGTTGATGATTTTTCAACCCCAAGTTTTACTCTGTAGAATTTAAATTCCCAAATTGGCGTCTCAGGCCAACGACGTTGGCTCCAAAGTCATCCTTGGAGTGTGCTAATGTTCCCAAGGTTCGTTCTTCAAACTTCAAACTCTACGAAGCTTTGGGGTGGACAATAGCAAGTAATGTCAGCATCATGTTGCTGTAAAACCAGGGCCCTGGGCTCATGAAGAAACATGACCCTATAAAATCAGGACAGGAATGTTGCTATGGACATGTTTAAAACCTCTGCGTCGGGAAAAGATCGACAGAACAGGCAAAAGACATTAAATTGGCGCCTCTTGTTTTGACATGTCCGACCACTGAAGCAGTGACAATGGGCATCGTCGCCGCGAATGGAGCCCATTCATCTCCACGCAAAGCAAAGTGGAAATGCTTCGCTTTAGCCGTGGCGCGACAAACGCGGAACTGACAACAACAAGAAATGACCCCCAACACCTTTCACAAAGAAAACTTTTAGTAAATGTAGATTTGATATGATTCGATGTGAATTGATAATATGCTTTGATATGATTTATCATCCATATAACAGCTTCCGTCTTAAATCCTGCTGTGACACAACGCCCCATCCTCGAAGGCCACGTTTCCAGGTCAAAATCATCAGCAGTGGCGATTTTGATGTCTGCCTTCAAGGTGCCAAAAAATGAGACTTTAGCAACCCCGAATAGTGGGCAGACACTGGAAAAACCGTTTGACTACTGGGAAAAAAAATCAGGTTCACCCCTACCCTCCACACTGGAAAAAAACTTAAGACACTGGAAAAAAGAATGAGAATCTGTACTTTGAACCTTTCTGCAGCAGAAATCTCTTATTTGTACACTATTGCAGGGTTTGGGCACTTAAACATGCATTTTGCATGATATTTAAAGCGTTTTGGCTTTGAATCTTTGAGTTTTATTTGCAGTGGAAATCTCTTATTTGTACAGTATTTGCAGGGTGTTGGAATATAATTGTGCAATTTGCATGGTATTTAAAGTTCGGTTTTTGCTATAGTGTTGATTTGGGTTTGTGTTTGTTTGGTGTCAATTTAAAGTTGTTGTGGTGTGAATTTAGTGCTGCTTTGGTGCTTCCTTCGGGTTGTTTTAGGATCTATTGAGTGTTGGTTTAGAATTTGTTCAGGGGTAGTTTTAAAGTCTGTTTCGGTTTTTCCCGAGAGCGTCTGAGCGCAGGGTTCTTCTAATAGTGGGGGTCTGTGAAACATCTTCTCATCTTCACATGTTCTCATGAAACATCGTCTCATCTTCATATCTTCACATCCTCACATCTTGACATCCTCACATCTTCACATCCTCACATGTTCACATCTTCTCATCGTCACATCTTCTCATCCTCACATCCTCACATCTTCACATCCTCACATGCTCACATCTTCACATCCTCACATGCTCACATCTTCTCATCTTCACATCTGCTCATCTTCTCATCTTCACATCCTCACATCTTCACATCTGTTCATCTTCACACCTTCTCATCTTCACATCCTCACATCTTGCCCTCTTGCTCTCTTGCCCTCTTTCTCTCTTGCCCTCTTCTTCTTTTCTATTTCTCTCTTGAAGGCGCGGGGCAGTGACGGCACGAAACGCAACCCTTTCGCACGAAATGACGTTCGATCGCCAAAAACTGAAATAAAATTTCGATTTCTCGCTTCCGGGCGCAACCCTTTCGCACAAAATGAAGTTCGATCGCCAAAAACTGCGGTAAAAGTACGATTTCCATATTGTCCGGCAAACCCTTTCGCACGAAATGAGGTTCGATCGGCAAAAACTGAAGTAAAATTGCGATTTGTAGGTGTCCGGCGCAACCCTTTCGCACAAAAATGAGGTTCGATCGCCGTAAAAGTACGATTTCCAAGTTGTCCGGCGAACCTTTTCGCATGAAATCAGGTTCGATCGCCAAAAACTGAAACTGCGATTTGCAAGTTGTCCTGCGCAACCCTTTCGCACGAAATGAGGTTCGATCGCCAAAACCTGCGGTAAAATTGCGATTTCACGGGCCCGGTCTCTGTGCATAAAAGCTTCTGTGTGTAAAAGCTTCTGTGTGTAAAAGCGTCTGTGTGTAAAAGCTTTTGTATGTAAAAATTTCTGTGTGTAAAAGTGTCTGTGTGTAAAAGCGTCTGTGTGTAAAAGCTGTTGTGTGTAAAAGCTGTTGTGTGTAAAAGCGTCTGTGTGTAAAAGTGTCTGTGTGTAAAAGCGTCTCTGTGTAAGAGTCTCTGCGTGTGGAGGTGTTTGTGTAAAAGCGTCTGTCTGTAAAAGCGTCTGTCTGTAAAAGCGTATGTGTGTAAAAGTCTCTGTGTGTAAAAGTGTGTAAAAGTGTCTGTGTATAAAACTCTCTGTGTGTAAAAGCTTCTGTCCATCTCAGCTGTGTCTCGCTGGCTTCGGCGCTGTCAACCCATACAATGATTGCTGAGGTGGCCACGACAACGATGACTTCGTTGTGTGTGTGTCTGTGTGTGTGTGTCCTGGTGCCTGTCTGTGTCTTTGTTTGTGCGTCCCGTGTCTGTCTCTTTGTGTGCGTGTGTGTCTGTGCCTGTGTGTGTGTGCGTGTATGTGTCTTCCTCTTTGTGTGCGTGTGTGCGTCTGTGTGTAAAAGCCTCTGTGTGTAAAAGTGTCTGTGTAAAAATGTCTGTGTGTCAAAGTGTCTGTGTGTCAAAAGCGTCTGTGTGTAAAAATGTCTGTATGTAAATGCCGCTGTGTGTGAAAGCTTCTATGTGTAAAAGCGTCTGTATGTAAAAGTGTTTGCGTCCAAAAGCATCTGTGCGTAAAAGCGTTTGTGTGTAAAATCGCCCGTGTGTAAAAACCTATGTGTGTAAAAGTGTCTATGCGTAAAAACTTCCGTGTGTAAAAATGTCTGTGTGTAAAAGCTTCCGTGTGTAAAAGCGTCTGTGTGTAAAAGCTTTTCTTTGTTTAAAAGGGTCTGTGTGTAAAAGCGTCTGTGTGTGTAAAAGCGTCTGTGTGTGTGTGTAAAAGCTGCTGTGTGTAAAAGCTTCTGTGTGTAAATGCTGCTGTGTGTAAACGCGTCTGTGTGTAAAAGCCTCTGTGTGTAAAAGCGTCTGTGTGTAAAAGTTTTTCTTTGTTTAAAAGGGTCTGCGTGTAAAAGCGTCTGTGTGTGTAAAAGCGTCTGTGTGTGTAAAAGCTGCTGTGTGTAAAAGCTTCTGTGTATAAATGCTGCTGTGTGTAAACGCGTCTGTGTGTAAAAGCGTCTGTGTGTAAAAGCGTCTGTGTGTAAAAGCGTCTGTGTGTAAAAACGTCTGTGTGTAAAAGCGTCTGTGTGTAAAAGTTTGTGTGTGCAAAAACGTCTGTCTGTGAAAAGTTCTGTGTGTGAAGAAACTCTACGAAAGATACGATGCAAACTATTGTCTTGTGTTTGTGATATATTGTCTCGTCTGCCTATAATACATCTTTAATATATTGTCTTGTAATATAGTGTCTCCACACTAACAACAGAAGACTCTGCTCCTCTACGCTCTCGGGCCATCCGTCGTCTAGTTGTTATGTAGTGCATGGGTTTGTTTAGTGCTGGTTTAGGGCTTATATAATTTTATGGCTTCTTTGGGCTTTGCTGGTGGTTTATTTGGATTGCATTATTTAAGATTTAATTTGGGTATATTTATGGTTGTTTTGGTGTTTCTTTATGGGCACGGTTGTGTTATATAGTGCAGAATTATGGTTGGTTTGGTGCTTGTTTGATTGTGTTTTAAGGTTTATTTAGTTTTGGTTCAGGTTTTTAGGTGTCATTTTAGGGCTTAGTTGGAGTTATTTGTATGTTTTTTTGCTGCTTTTTTCAGTGCGTTTTAGGGATTTTTATGTAGGACGGTTGGTTTAGGTTTTATTGAGGGTTGGTTTGTGGCCTATTCTTGGTTGCTTTCGGGCTCAGAAAGGCTTACTTCCGGAGATCAAAGGATGAGAAGGGTAAAGGACCAGGATGAGGAGGGTAAGGGACCAGGGGACCAGAGGACCAAGGGAACGGAGGACCCAAAAGGAACCAGGGGACCAAGGGACCAGGGGACCAAGGAACCAGGGGACCAGAGGACCAGGGGACCAGAGGGACCAGGGGACCAGAGGGACCAGGGGACCAGGCGACCAAAGGATCAGGGAAACCTTAAATTATTTTCTAGTATATAAATTTATATGTTTTTCCAGGGTCCTAGATTTTTTCCAGGAATCTTAGATTTTTTGCCAGTATCATCATCCCCCAAATAGTTGGAAACGTCGGAAACCTGGAAATTATATGAAATCTTTTTGGAAACCCCTTTGCAGGCTTTGTGTTGCGGTGAATCTGACCTGGTGAACCAGTGTACCTGGTAATAAATAGCCCCAATTTGGTATGGTTTGCCATAAATCCACCATAAATCCACGATGGCAACCTCATGCGTTTTTGGGTTTGGGTGTTTCTTTGTGAGTTGATGTACCGTGGGTTTGCTCAGTGATCATTCCTCGATTCCTTGCGTGGATCATGCCAGATTCCAAAAGATGCCACAGGTGATGGACATGTTTGGGATCACAGACGGGTTCCTGAAAAGATTGAAAAGCATCAAGAAAAGTATCTTAAGACATTGAATTGAAATGAATTGAAATGAATTGAATGACACTGGTACATCCATGGTACATGTTTGGAGCATCTCCCATGTCTCACGTCCAATGTCCCATCTGCCTTGGAAGAGGTGTCTTTGGAGCCAGAGGTTTGGCGATCAAAGACCACTTGTTTCCTCTCCAGGTCCGCAGTTCTCATGCGCTGAAGCATCTTGCGCGCCTGGTGGGCTTGCTGTGCGGCCGGCACCCCAAAGGTCATATCTCCGCTCTTGCCTCAGGATTGGTTGGACCCTTAAGGATTTGCCCCCACAGTGGTTAAAATACGCAGGATACGAATGGTCCGAATGGTATTCCAATGATTTGGAGGGCCAACATGGGCCAACCCAATGTTGAAGAAAAGAGGTAGAGGTGAGGCCCTCCACCATCCCTTTCGTGCAAAACTCACCTGCCGGGGCACCAAGTAGAGCCTTGGTTCGAAGCTTTGCTATCTGCACCTCATGCTCATGTTCTTTCAAGATCTCCACTTTCATCCTGTGGAGAATGTTCTCCAGGTTGTGGCTGAAATCCTCCGCCATGGCCGCCCCAAAGTCCAAAGCGGGAGAACTCCACTGCACGATCCCTGAGCCAAACTGAAGCCGTGAAGGTACCGGTGGAGACAGTCTCATGGGCACCAGGCAAGCTGTGATTCTATGGTCCTATTGAATTGGTCCGCGTCTAGTTCAGGACGGTTGGCATTTCAATGTCCATCTATCATCATCTAACATCATCTATCAATATGCGCGTTTCATCTTTTTCCATAGGTGTGACATATTGTCGACTCTAACTAGGCATGTGCGCGTGAATGTGGAGAGATGGACCATGGACCAACCGCGTAACCTGCACGCAGATCGATTGGATTTGAAAGCAGCCAGGGCCACCAAGAACAGCACGGAGCTCAGCAAAATGTTTCTTGCCAAACCGCAAGTTGTGCTGCCAGAAAACGGCCCTTCCGTTGATGCTTTGTAGCACCCGAAATTTCACCACTTCTGGGCTCTGACAATCCTACTTGTTGGGCTGGTTTAGGGGGATGTTTACAGGAAGCTAGAGTTTTCTACTGTTGATCAAACGCAATGTTTTTCCGTGCTTTTCCTGTATATTTCCCTGAAACCAGTGCTGGGACCCTGGTGAAACCCGGCATTTCTTTGGGGTTGAACTGAGCCATGGTGACTTGCCAGCGCGGCAACCCATGGCATTCTCCTGCGCAGTTGGGATCTGCAGGAAGTTTCATGGGGTAGACCATGGTTTCCGTCATGTGATTGGGAATCTCTTAGTCGCTCCTTGGCTCCTCATTGCTATGGAATCTGGATACCGCTCTTTAATGCTCTTTAGCTCTATTGTGGCCGCTTCAACAAGTGATCATCATGTTTCCCTTTGACAATACTAAATTCGGGGCGCCCCGTTTCTGGACAGACACAAATGGCCGCTGATCAAAGCAGTGATCAGACAAGAAATTAAAATAGAAGTAGCCCGCGAAAATAGCATGTTATTTTCTATCCGACAAAAATGCGTGTGGTTCAAAATGATTTGCTTCAAATAGTAATAGTTAAATCTGAATCAATTGACGAAGCTTCTATATATAAGCCTTTCAAATTTTGTACCCCGTGTTTGCACTGTGCCAAGGCTGCAGCAAAGTGCACGTCTTTTTGGGCCACAAAATGTTGGGTTTTTTGTCAACAAGCCAGGTCGGCTTGGACGTTCTCCAGCTGCTGACCAAAGGTCTATGGTGCTGCACGAAGATGCAGGCAGTGCAGTCATCAGCTTCAGCAGTAAGATTCATTTCATTTTGTGTCATTTCATGTCATTTCAGCAGTTGGAGGGTGAGAGCAGAGAGCTCACCAGGCTAAAGTGTCTCTGGTAGCTGCCATTCTGGCATGCTGCAGCGCGGAAAAGTATTAATGCCAGCTGCCGAGAGCTCCAAAAATCCGTTCCGCATCAGCTGTCACCGCTGGGCCCAAAGCCCATTCCCCAGCGCCAATTTCACTGGCTTCGGTCCCAGTGCGAAAATTGGCACAAATCTGTCCAAGCACGAGGGAAGACCCGCGCCGTGTATTCAAAAGGCATTATCATTTGCAAGAGTGGCAAAAAAAGGCTTTCTGAAAGCCCAAAAATAGGCAGAGTGGCCTGGAGGAGTTTTAGGGCTTACATCATGCCCATGCCACCCATGCCACCCATGCCGCCCATGCCACCCATGCCATCCATACCTGCACAGGAACGACGTGATTGCAAGAGTTCAGCACATCATCTGGCCAAAATGGCTCAATGACTCAATGAAATTAAAATCCAAAGTTGATAACGTTGTCAGAACGCATCACAATGGACGGCTGAAGTTCCTGAAGGGTTGATTTCTTCGCCGTTTCTCTTTCCATTGATCTTGTGGATCCAAATTCTTTGGGTTAGATGTTTTTTTGGATGTTTTTGGGCCGTGTGGCCTTAGTTTGGGGGATCAACAAATACTGGTAGAAAATAAAGCCTCCCATGCCACCAGCTGGGCTCTTCTCTTCGGGAATCTCCGTCACCTCAGCGCATGGGGAGGCCCAAGGTTCTTCCGTTCTGGTTCAGGGCAGTCATGGATTTCACTGGCCAAACCAACTTCCAACCTACTTCAACTTCCAATCAGCTTTAATGCCACTCCACCTCCAATCCCTCCCCATTATATCGCCACTGTGTTCGGTTTTCTGCCTTATGCCCCCATATTCTTGGACAGAACCACATAGTTTCAATTTGTGCGATTCTTGCAAATCCCAAGTTGCTGACAGTTAAATCACCCATTTTTGGACAAACCAATTGTTCTCATATCAACCCAAGATTGATCATACTTTTCCCCATGCACAAAGTGCCATTTTCACTGCAATGACTGGCCAAAGCGGACCCGTCAAGACTCGAACCGCTATTGGACAAACTCAACCGTTGATTGATTTACTGCTTCTTACATCCCCATAGCTTCATATAGATTCATATAGATTCATATAGATTCATATAGATTCATATAGATTCATATAGATACATATAGATTCATTATATCCCTAGGATATCCCCATGAGATCCCCCCAAAAACAGCCAAGGCCCACGCCACACACTCCGTGGTGGTCATCAGCGACGCCACCGAGGCGGCATCCGCAAGGGCACTGCGAACCACCAGGGTAGGATCCTCCCGGACATCACAGACGTCGCAGACCCAACGGATTTCACAGTGTAAATAGTTATATTAATAGTTGTAGAATATGTGCATGTATGTATTATATATATATAATCAATAAGTATTGCTGCTCTTATGATCAAGAACGAACATAATGCTAAGAAGAATGATGATGATGATGATGATGAGTAATGACAAGAGTAACAATAATGATGATAGTATATCGAAACATGGCGAATTGAACAAGAACATCTTGAAGTTGCTTCCTGATTTAGATTGGATTAACAATGGAAACAGGCATCTACCCTGCCACAAATTGGATCAAAATTCATCGAAATGTATATTATATAAACTAATCATGAAACCCAAAATCAACAAATCCACCACATTCCGCTGATGTTTCTAGGTCCGTTCTCATTAAAAGGAGGAAGGGATGATATTTAGCTTGCAACCCCCGTGGCTGAAAATGATATGTTTTGTGGCTATATATACAACTTCTTATCTATTGAATGGGGATGCTTCGAGAGCGTATCGCATAGATGGTGACCTGTTCATACGATCATCACCTCCTATAACCTACCAAAATGGGTACATCAGCCAGCAAAGGAAAAGGACAAATGTGATTCAAGTCAAAATATGCCAATCAAATCATCGCAGGTAATTCTCGGGAACGTTGGGAACATGATAAAGTCCGCAGTTGGGGGAATGGGAATCAACCTTGCACAACACTGTGAGGACCATTCTTGGGACAAACCTGCTCCTACAGTAGCATATCCCCTTTTACTGATGACTGAGGAGCTGCAATTATTTCCGCGGATGTTGACACCCATGCTGACTGAGGCCAACACAATGATGCCGCTGCTGATCATGTCCACATATTCATGAGTCTGAGCCTAGGACAAAGCTGAAATCTGGGACAAGCAACTCCAGTCTGGAGATTCATATGATTCATCTTCAAAGTCCCTTGCAAAATACATGCCCACCGCAATGGGAAATTTGAATTCTGTCATTTTTCACATGGCATAATAATCAGTACTCATCATAATATATCATAATACAGTATACAGTACATTATACAGTACTAATCAGTACTATCCACGGAATCTACGGTTCCCCCGATGGATCCAGTGGATCCGTTATGGATCCAGTGGATCTAAGTGGATCGAGGGCTAGGCATTGTAGCCCAGTTGTGTGTCACCCTTCCTCAGCGAATCGGGCTTTTTTGTTGGGCTTCCGAGTTCCCCTAAAAACAAGACAACTATAGTGGGTTTACATCCAAGGGTTCAAGGGTAGATAAGAAAACATCAGAAAGATCCTTGGTCTACCCTAAATTCACCTAAATTCCTGGTGCGTTTCACTGGGCCAACTTCTAACAAGGCTCTTCAGCAAGTACTCCACAATCACAGAGCCCTCCTTGCCAGCGTTCTGGGTGATGGCCATGATGGGCACCTTGACGCGAGAGCGGGGCTTGAGACTCGGAATAGCAAGGGGTCCCTTGGAACCACCAAGAGACCTTAAACCACAAGATTCCACCCACTTGCAACCATGACTTGATGTCAGATGGGCAACGCACCATTGGAGTTTGTATGTCGCACTTAATTCTAGGGTTCAGTGTGTTGTTGCACTTAATGTAAGAAGGGCTAAGACACCTTTGGGGTCTATATGTTGTTGCACTTAATGTAAGAAGGGCCACGACGCCTTTAGAGTTTGTCTGTTGTTGCACTTAATGTCAGAAGGGCCAAGACACCTTTGGGGTCTATATGTTGTTGCACTTAATGTAAGAAGGACTACGACACCTTTAGGGTTGATGTGTTGTTACACTTAATGCCAGACGGGCTACGACGCCTTTAGAGTTTGTATGTTGTTGCACTTAATGTAAGAAGGGCCACGACACCTTTAGGGTTTATGTGTTGCACTTAATTGTAAGAGGGGCTAAGACACCTTTGGGGTCTATATGTTGTTGCACTTAATGTAAGAAGGGCTACGACACCTTTGGGGTCTATATGTTGTTGCACTTAATGTAAGAAGGGCCACGACACCTTTAGGGTTTATGTGTTGCACTTAATGTAAGAGGGGCTAAGACACCTTTGGGGCCTATATGTTGTTGCACTTGATGCAAGAAGGGCTGAGACACCTTTGGGGTCTATATGTTGTTGCACTTAATGTAAGAAGGGCCAAGACACCTTTGGGGTCTATCTGTTGTTGCACTTTATGCCAGACGGGCTACGACGCCCTTAGAGTTTGTATGTTGTTGTACTTAATGTAAGAATGACTAAGACACCTTTAGGGTTTATGTGCTGTTGCACTTAATGTAAGAATGGCTGAGACACCTTTAGGGTTTATGTGTTGTTGCACTTAATGTAAGAAGGGCTAAGACACCTTTAGGGTTTATGTGCTGTTGCACTTAATGTAAGAAGGGCTAAGACACCTTTAGGGTTTATGTGTTGTTGCACTTAATGTAAGAAGGACCACGACACCTTTAGGGTTTATGTGTTGTTGCAGTGAATGTAAGAAGGGCCACGACACCTTTGGGGTTTATGTGTTGTTGCACTGAATGTAAGAAGGGCTAAGACACCTTTGGGCACTTAATGTAAGAAGGGCTACGACACCTGTGGGGTCTATATGTTGTTGCACTTAATGCCAGGCGGGCTACGACGCCTGTAGAGTTTGTATGCTGTTGTACTTAATGCCAGACGGCCTACGACGCCTTTAGGGTTTGTATGTTGCTGTACTTAATGTAAGAAGGACTAAGACACCTTTAGGGTTTATGTGCTGTTGCACTTAATGTAAGAAGGGCTAAGACACCTTTAGGGTTTATGTGTTGTTGCACTTAATGTAAGAAGGGCCACGACTCCTTTAGGGTTTATGTGTTGTTGCAGTGAATGTAAGTAGGGCTAAGGCACCTTCGGGGTCTATATGTCGTTGCACTTCATGTAAGAAGGGCTACGACACCCTTGGGGTCTATATGTTGTTGCACTTCATGCCAGGCGGGCTACGACGCCTTTAGAGTTTGTATGTTGTTGTACGAGTACTTAATCTAAGAAGGGCAAAGACACCTTTAGGGTTTATGTGTTGTTGCACTCAATGTTACAAGGGCCGCGACACTTTTAGGGTTTATGTGTTGTTGCACTTAATGTAAGAAGGGCTACGACGCCTTTAGGGTTTATAATCTTGTTGCACTTAATGTAAGAAGGGCTACGACACCTTTATGAGGGTTTATTATATATTTTTTGTTGTTGCAACATTTTTAGGGTTTATATACGTATGCTAATTATATTGTTGCACTTAATGTATGAAGGGCTACGACACCTTTAGGGTTTGTATGTGTGCATGTATGTACGTACGCAGGTAGGTAGATAGGTACGTACGTAGGTAGGTATGGTAGGTATGTACGTACATATGTACGTATGTATGTGTGTAAGCGCTTCCAAGCGACCAAAATTTGGAGACTCCAAGCGACACAGTGACCACTCAGAATGGCCAAGACAAACATCTCATAGATTCTCATAGATTCTGATTCTCATAGGTTCTCATAGGTTCCCATCATACTTTCCGCACAAAGGGTATTGATGCTCGTGATGATCTTGACAGGTTCCCCAGCCTTCAGAGCTTGCTTCACGATGTCCTGCAGATTCGGGAAGGGAATGGTGGTTTTTAGCCTATTCAATCGAGCCTGAAGTTGGGATTGACCTATAGGCCACCATAGGCCACCGAAGGCAAGCATCTTTTCACAGTATTTCACAGTACATGCTATGGGCGCACATCTCCCTTCCTTGCCCACGTTCTGGTCAAAGTTTCCGAGGTCAAGGGTCTGTGGCGGTGAGTTGTCCATGGTGCAGGCTGCCCCGGTGACCGCAGTCCATTTGATGCGAATTGGATGGCGAATTGCTGATAGAAACATATAGAAACCCCTCATGAAGCCCCAATTTGTTGCCTCCAGCTTTTGGGAGCCTCGGTGGATCACTGGATCATCACTGGGTAGCTGTTTTCGGCCGCGCGGATTGTGCGGCTTGAAGATCTTGAATGTGTATGGCTGCCGCTTGAAAACTAGAACGCTCAGATTCAATGCGCAGTGCAGCCCCAAAAAAAACCATGTATAGCATTGTATAGCATGCTGCCCACTCCAAAATCAGCTGTATTAGCTGTGCAAGTGCTGCCGCACACGATATAGAACCTTCGCTTGTCTCACCCCCGCCCAACCCTCCCTGAGATGCAGGCAGTAGAGTAGTGCGGAGCCGCCACCAGGCACGATGCCCTCGGACACAGCCGCGCCTCGGTCTGGGATAATCCTCACTCACCAGTACCACAATGATCACCATGCTTACTCACCACTTCTAAACACATTGGGAGATCTCGGATGATCATCCAGCTGGTGGCTGAAACCATCCCAAACCTATGGTGGGGGGCACCTCATGTGCCCTGAGGCACCAGGCGTGTAGCGCACAAGGCATCGTCCAAGCGGTCCTTCACTTCCCCAACTTCCACTTCAGATGCGCCACCCACCTGCCATGTTGAATCAAAACATATCAGAACCCACTTAGGATTTGACGTTTGAGCGTGCATGAGACGCCTGCAAAAGCAGCAAAATCATTTTCTTGATAGTTTAGGTTGCGCCTTGATGACCGCCACACCACCGGAGAGTTTGGCGAGGCCTGAAAGATCTGAAAGCAAGTCACACCCAGATTCAACTAATCGCGATTAATCGCGATTCATGCAGGATGGCAAACAACTCAAACAACCCCACAAGATCCCACAAAGCACAGCTCAGCCAGCTGCGCTCTTTCAGCTTGTCTTTCTCGTATGAAGAGGTGGTGCCCTCCATGATGGCCTGTCAGGTTCCACTGCCCCCCTCCTGTCACTAGGTCATCCACCCCGTTGATAAGGCCTCAATCTGCTCGGTGCGGGCTTGGATGTCATCCTTGTTGCCTGCACCACCTAAGATCACAGTGTCGTCCTTGGTGACGGTAATGGTTTCTGCCTCGGGAGACCAGCGATACCATGGAACACCCAACTATGGAGTCCCATAGCGTCACGGCTATGGGGAGTCCCATGGACTCCCCATCTAACCAGCTGCCCGGGACCAAGGATAGCACCGTGCCCATCCATTCCACATCAAAAGTCTCGTCAAGTTTGCGTCCCGTCTCCTGCGCAAGTTTCTTTGCTTGCAGCTTCAAAAGGCACAGAACTTACTGTCCTTTCAGGTGGGGTAATTCACACCATCTTCAACCCACAAGCTCCAAGCAATTCCTGACTGAGTTTGCCTCGAATCTGGTGGACCAAGCCTCACTAACCAGCTCCGCGCCACACAGCACCGCCTCAAGAACAGTCTGTGGTCGGCCACCTTTCGTCATCCCAGCACTGGCCCAGCTGTTAAGGCGCCCACCGATTGCCCCATTTAGTCTCATCATATCGCCCACGTCAACCCCCCCAAAAAAACTGAATGAATAGATGGATGAATGTACAAGAATCTAGTTATGACTGGGTAGATTGGGTAGTTGCTGGTGAATTGCATTTGGGATGGTTAAGCAAGAAGTGACGGTCAACATCCCAAATTACTTGGCTGAGCCCTCCAGGTTCCCACGATGGCACTAGGATGCACTGGGCATCACTAGGCTCCCAAGCCAAGTCTTGCAACATGGCCTTTCGCTGATCTCCGAATCCAGGTGCCTGGCGCAATTCCGCCAACTTGACCCAGGGACCTAGTGCGGTCTAATGTTGTGAACCCATTAATTGAATTGATAGATATTGTATTGATAATATGAAAGGGCCCAAAAACTCAACTGAAGCCACCGGCTCTCGTCGCCCCATTTTTTCACATTGCCGCACATGTCGATGAGGTCGTTCGCATCTCCCGCGGGGGTGGTTGGTCTATTCTGGCATGCTCCGAGTTGACCTCTGTCTGCCCATAGCTGGATGACCAGCAGGGCATGGAAAATGGTCGCACTGACAAGATGCAAGGTGAGCCGGTGCGAAGGAACCTACATCTTACAGTTAAAAGATGTTAAGAGTTTTCAAAGCGTGTGGAGGGTCATAATCTAAGAAGCAAGTACATACCGAAATATATCTTTTTTAAGTGATTCCAGTGTTCCCCTTTTTCAGTTACCAAAAACCAGCAGCCCAGGGACGGACGCGACTGGTGGCGGATGAAGCACTTTGGGCATCTCTCGCTGTCGGCTGTGATGATCTGGCAGCTGCATAGAGTGCGAACGACCGGGCTGCGCCTTCCGTGCCTCCCGGTTTCTATTGGATCTGTTGAGGGTCGATATGTGTCAATCCCAAAGACAAGACTGAGAAGCAAAGACCAAAATGACCAAAATATATACAACTGTGTATGCCATGTGGCTTGCCACTTCACGTACAGTTGCCACTTGGGAGGCAATCTGCCAGATGTCTCCTAATGTCTCCTGCCTCCTCGCGGATTGGTTTGAAGAACGCATGCATCAAGCAATCGCGCGCTTTGAATCTAGTCGCAACGTCCTGCCAGCTCAAGACTCAAGACACCTCCCCTCCCACGCATGCCTCTTCCAAGGACCCTTGTGGCAAATGGTAATGATCTTTAAAACCATTGCCTTTTTGTCCTGTTATGGCCTGTTCGTGTAACCTCTTGAAGCCAGCCTTACCACTCAACTCATCCAACCCTTCCAACTTCTTGGGCCTTTGTCAGCATGCCCGCCAAAAGGCTCTGCATGTCCTTGGCACCAGGCAGGTGCTGAGATCTTGCCTCGCCAGAACCAAAAAAAAAGCAAAACAACATCCTTCACTCTTTCTATGTATCTACCTTTCCAATAGCATCTATCCAGATACGTATCATACTATGATATGTACACATATGTATATCATATATATATATGTGTGTGTGTGACATATTACCAGCATCCATCCCCAAGAAATCTCACCTTCCCAGGCACCGGATGTTTTTTCTGCAGGAAGTCCCAGACATCCTGCGAGAGCAAGGCCTCCTTGGAGCCCAACCAGCTGAGAAACTCGTGGTCGCTGCCCGTCCTTGACGAGGCGGTTGAGGCGGTTGTGTTATGGCGGAAAAATCTCTCCCCATTGGACCAATGGATATTTATGGAGGGTTAAAGGTGGTTAAACATGAAACCAGATATATTTGATATATGTTGATATAGCCAGATTGCATAGATCTATGTTGATATAGCCAAATTACGTAGCTATGTCAGAATCAAATAATAGGATTATGGATTAAATAAGATCAAATTCATGATAATATAAATTCCAAAACATTCCAAAACCCATCCCGATCTATTCGGGTATGGGTCGAGTCGTTGAGGTACGGACAGACCAACGGAAGGCTGGTCAGTCTGCTTTGGAATCCTCACATCATCCATCTCTTGAGGAAAACAATCATGGTTACCACATCTTTATGGAGATATTGCTGAAGATAAAATAGATATTCGAGGGTATTAGGATATCATAGGATGGTATTGTAAATCAATGTGGGAATTATATGGAATTATTACATGACTGGTTGATATACAGACCATACAGACCATACACAAAATTGATATCTCAGTTGACGAAAGGAATTCGGATCCATGGGATAATTCTCATCGTTTCTGATTGTTGTGGCTCATAGTGGGAGAAGAATGGTGGATCAACCGACATTTCGAGCTATCAAACGGCAATATTTTCTGGTCATCAAACATGGAAATAGGATGAAAGGGCATTCATCATGTGTATATAGATAGTTTGGTTTTTGAAGTTAAAGGGAGTTGGGATTTCCTGTTGTCAGCTTGAATTACAGGAGGTCGTCTACTTACATGAGATGATTCTTGGATAGGTACGAGGGGATATTTTGACATCATGAAATGGCATGTCATCACCAAAACTGGGGGTGTTTGTGTTATCCTCCAGATCATTGCCATGTTATTGTTATATAGATCACCAGAGTGCGTGTTCCTCGGGAAATTGCAGAAACCAAGAAGTGTAGAATCCCAATTTTCAGCAAGAAAATAAGCCTCGAACAAGGTTGGTCGTACGTTGCCTTGTTCGACATGGAAGGGTCACTCCGTAATGCTTGTGCTAATATTATGTAGTCCATTGTAGTCCTAGCTATTTTCTACGACCCTCACAGCGCTTGTGTCCTCCTCTGTTTCTGGCAGGTGAAGAAATACCGCAGTCAGAGGTACATTGTCAGCATTGATTGACGGATCAGGAGATGTCATGGGTTGTGAGGTCAACAGCTAAGGGCCAAGGGCTTTAATTTCGTGATCCCAGCCATCCTTTTGGATCGCTCCGGTTGCTCCAAGGGGCTGCCCTTGAAGCTTCAAATATCGGTCATGCAGGGGGGATGACAGGACCACTGCTTCAAGTGCACACACTCCAGCGCTCCAAAGATCCATGGCAGGACTCAGAATGACCTCCAGCGACGATCTCAGTTTTCCTCATGAATTAAGGCATCCCAATGAGTCAAAATCTGCATGGCTTAAAATTGGATGCCCAAGACATGAGATGGCTATCGATGGCTCATGCTGGAAGGACCGTCCTGTGGAATTTTGAGGTTTAAAAGACCCTGACAACAACAAATGCCAGTGGTCATATGTTCTACATTCCATCTAACACTAACATATCAGCATATCCTAATGGTCACATTATAGTGACTATACGGTGACTATACATTCCATTCACAATCTTGGTCGTCGGTCCTTCGTCGTCATGTCTGTGCTATCCGTCTTCTGATGGTCAATTTCAGGTACTCCAATGCTAAAAGCCGTCACAATTACAAACAGAGCAAAAAAACCTGAGAAGGGGGGAACGAAAGCCAGCATCCCATCTACCCTTATTTTCCACCATACTTTTCACCCAGAGACTCTTCAGTACATCTCACCCATATACTTTTCACCCAGAGATTCTTCACCAGAAACTCTTTTTGCACAGACTTTTCACCCATATACTTTTCACGAAGAGACTCTTCACCCAGATTTTTTTTCTTGCATATACATTTCACCCATATAATTTTCACCCAGAAACTCTTCTTGCACAGACTTTTCACCCAGAGATTCTTCACCCAGAAACTCTTCTTGCACATACTTTTCGCCCATATACTTTTTACGCAGAGACTCTTCACCCAGAAACTCTTCGTGCACATACTTTTCACCCATATACTTTTTACCCAGAGACTTTTCACCCAGAAACTCTTCTTGCACATACTTTTCACCCAGATACTTTTCACCCAGAGACTCTTCACCCAGAAACTCTTCTTGCACATACATGTCACCC
>Ga0126342_10009127_pt1 | contig 17773 bp, 15 predicted proteins | sample Cyp1metagenome_FD_92528 | JGI IMG/M metagenome (GOLD analysis project Ga0126342, IMG submission 92528) | Coral microbial communities from Lord Howe Island, Old Settlement Bay, Australia - Cyphastrea 1 metagenome | ecosystem: Host-associated > Invertebrates > Cnidaria > Coral ... | reverse complement strand
TCCTACCTTTTCGCGCATCTGCATCTTCTTTCTTCTGATCTTTTCTCTTCTGACTCTTCTCACCTCTGCTTTTCAACTGTCCATATTGTCGGAAGTTTCACTTCTAAACTTCCTTCGATAATAACCATCATCATTAACAGTATATTACCCATTATTAAGCCATTATTAACCAACCAGTAGATATTGATGAGTTTTTCTCTATGTCTGCCTCAGATCCCAGTCTGATCAACTCCAGATTGCCGAGGCGGCGTTTTCCTTGGCGCAAGCACTGAACACGCCCATCCTGGGCTATTTGTCGGACCGCTTCGGTCGACGCCCGGTCGCTTGGGAAAAGTCATAGAAGATGTCAAAATACAGCATGGATCTATGACATTATATATATAATATATATATATGTATAATATTATATAATGTATATAAGTATGATATAATTTCACATACTGTATAGATAGGATGTGTATGGTTATAAACAAGTTATATATATATGTATATGTATATATATATATATATACATATGTATATGTATATATATATACGCATACACACAACTTATGGCAATCTAAAACGGAAGTTTGAAGAACCGGCACTATTTTTCTGATTTCCCCTGCCGATGGCGGCAAGGTTCTCTTGGTGGCGCTGGCGGCGGAATCTCTAGCTGCTGGGTGGATGCGCATGACACCTGAAAAACCCAGCGAGGTGATGTTATATTAACATTTTGACATGTTATATTAACATCTTGATATGTTTTATTAACATCTTGATATGTTTTATTAACATCTTGATATGTTATATTAACATCTTGATATGTTATATTAACATCTTGATATGTTATATTAACATTATATTAATTAACATTATATATCATGTTAACCCAGCGCATGATACAGATGATACAGCACTGATGTGTGACCTGGATTTTTTTCGGACGGATTTCACCTCCGAGAATCCCAACTAAAAATGCCATGGTTTCCATAGCAAACTCATAAATGACCGGAGAATTGTGTATATAGATGGTTGTAATTTTCTGGTAATCAAACATGCTTTGCTGGAAAATCACCAATTTATAGATTATTTTTCCATGAAAAACATCATTTATAGTCGATCTTCTGATAATTCCCATAACTTTCCCATGGAAAGCTTCATTTTTCCACAAGGAAACCATTGCTCAGGCATATTTGATCCTCAGCGTAGCCGAAAGCTTCACCTGTTTGATGGTCGGCTACATCTTTGCTGGGGCCTTCTGCGCTACCATAGGCTTCCTGGGGATCTTTCATGGTAGAACGGCGAAGTGGTGGTAAGCGGTGGATAACTATGGATAACTTGAAATTGAGATGAAAAGAGACCCCATTTAGATCCATTTAGTGAGTAGGAACCCAGCATGGTGGAGAGCCAGTTTTTTTGAGTTTTCCATACTGTATATCTTCCCCAGCTCAGGAGGATTATCTGAAGTTTGCAAGGGACTATGAACATCTAGGAACTGCCTGGTACATTTGAAGATATTTCAAGGATGTGAAGGTATATCACAGTTGTCATAGGGTTATGAGATGTTATGACATCCAATATGACATCCGATATGACCCAACAATTACCCAATTGCGATAGCCACTGATGATTGCAGCAAGGGAGCTTTGTTTGGCCCACGGTGCTCCAGCGCGAGGTGTGTGCAATGCGTACATCGCCCAAGTCTCAGCGGAGGAGGACGACAGATGTTTTGCCATGTTTTGCCAAGGGATGGGTCGGATGCATGGGTCACATCTCAAGCCAACCCCTCAAGCAGACGTATGTCTGCAAATTTATGCAGCTTTAAGATATGAAACTTATGAAACCATACATCACCGCATCAGATTTAGGCCATTTTGGGCCCGTGATTTTGTTTGGTACATGATACCCAATTGCCTCCAGCTCACTTTGCTCGTGGGCCATGCTCAAGCGCGAGTGCAAAACCCTTCACCGCGCAAGTGTCTTAGTGCCAGGTCATTGTTTGCAGAAGTGCAGCTGGCAAAACCTTGTGTAGAGGTCGTGCGTGCATCAACAGACCCCTCGTGGGACCACAGTCCTTTATTTTTCGATACACACAAAAAAAAAGTTTTCTTAGAGCCTGTCCCAGTTGTTGGTCAATCAGAAATGGCTTTTCGTCATTGCCCCAAATTTTCTGGTTGACCTCTGCACAAGTTTCGCCAGCCGCTCGTCTCACACATCAGCCGTGCGCGGCACGCGGGCGCGCGGGCGCGCGCGGCTTCCATGTCCGAGGGGCCACCGGAGGTCTCGGCGCCCCTGGCGTCACAACTGACAGCGGAATGTGGCGCCGTGAACTTGGTGGCGACTGCGGTGAAAAACCATGGCTGTCCAAGAAGATATCGGCTATCGGGTGTGTAAGTCATGAAATCCATGGATTTTGGAGCCACCAAATTTGGATGCTGGTGATTAATATGATTAATATCCTCCAGTAAACTAACGTAACTATGGAAAATCACCATTTTCAATGGGTAAATCCACTATAAATGGGCCATTTTCAATAGCTATGTTAAATTACCGGAGGGTATTTCTTCTCTGTTTCTTTTGACTCCAACCCCCAGAAAATCGGTGAGGGCAGATCGAATTTTAAGCTATTCCGAAAGATGCCATGGGTTCCGGGTTCCGGGTGCGTGGTGGTGCCATGGTCAGATTTCCCTCAACGGGGTCACGTGCAACGGGACCTCGTGTCAGATGTTGCTGGAACCAGTTTACAGGTCCCAGGAAATACATTTTTTTACCCGTTTGCCTCCCAGTTTTGCTGGGTATATCAGATATCCCAAGTCCGGTGACGCCACCATTGCAGCTAATAAGTCCATTGTTTGGTTAGACCATTTGTTCATCAATCCGCATTTTTGTGGGTGATACACATCCGAAAATTCCCAATGTGTAAGCTGGCCAAAAGTCATGATTTTTAAGTGACTGCTTAAATCCACCACATTCTTTGTTGCATTAACCCCAATCTATCGCAAAATCCGCATTTTGGACAGATACACCTTTTAGACAAAGTCGTTCCTCTGTAGTTGATTCCCCACTTGTTGTTGCCCGTGTTTGTTGGTAATCATCTTCTTTAATAGCACACCCTATCGACACTCTAGTTTCGTGTTGGATATATATATATATATATATATTATATATCTTCATTTTTGGGTCACCAAAATGTGGTGGATTTACTATTGGGGGACGAGTTTTGCGGATGAATTTGAACGACTTTGAACGACATCACTGGAATGATGGGAATCGGGGTAGCTATCCCAACATGGTCTTATTTTAGATTGGTGACTTATTATGACTTATTAATAGTTACTAACTACTCTTTAAATATAATATGTATATGTATAAACATATAAACAACTATAAATTTCACCATTGTAATCTATCCATGAATCTACCTCGCTGCCGGAACCACGAACGAGGCCAACGAAAGATCCAGGCAGAGCACCTGGGCCAAGGAATACGCGGATCCCTGGATGCTTTTGGCGAGCCTTGGAATTTTCATCTGGATGGGTGGCCAAAGGCCTGGTATCATGTTGGGTCCCCAGCAAAATCGCTGATCAACAGTCTGAAGCCCGGAAATTTCCCTGCAATCCTAGCATTTCGGACAAGTTCGAAGTGGGTTATGACATGTTATGACCACACCTATTCAATCCATGTTGAAATCCTGTTAAAATATATAGTTGTTCCATTTATTAAGTGTTACCCTCTGGTTATTTAACATAGCCATGGAACATGGCCCATAGAAATAGATGGTTTACCTATTAAAAATGGTGATTTTCCATGGCTATGAGAAATCACCAGATGGTAACTCCGTGAACTTCGGAATCAACTCCCAAACGGCCCTTTTAAACAGCCAGGAACGCGCTGGGAGTGGTGGGCTATCAGATCGTCTCCATGTTTCTTGTGGCCTACCAGGTTCTATGGAGGCGATTTTTTGGGGAACTGCACCTGATTGGTTTCTGATACATGGGGAAAAATGGTTGAAAATCATGGGAAAATCATGGGAAACTCATGGAAAAATCATGGAACATCACCATGTCCAAGAGCCAATTTACATTGCTGAGAGATTTTCCCAGAGCCATGTTTGATTACCGGGAAGTTGCTTGGAAACTTGGGTGAAAAAAGAAAAAAAAGTTGGCACGCCTAGGAACATGTCCTTGATGGTTAGTGAGAGAGATCATACGGCTTTGTCTAAACATAGACCCCAAAATCCAAAATCCGAGGGTTGATGATTTTTTTCCTCATGAAATGGCGGTGTAAAATGGGGTGAATCTTCAATTTTAAGACACGCCCATAGCTTCGGATGGCCAGCTCTCCATTTCACCATGGCGGCCTCCCATGGCGGCCCTGGCCCATGGCCGATCTGATAGGCGTCGCTACATCATGGAATGCTGGCAAGAGCTCTCGACCTTTGAGCTATGGATGTGCGACCTGGCTGAAATGATGTGCTGAAACATCTACCCTCCGGTAAATTAACATAGCCATTGAACATGGCCATTTATAGTGAGTTTTCCCATAAAAAAAGGTGATTTTCCATAGTTATGTTAGTTTACCAGAGTGTACCATATTCATCGATATTCTATGATATTTGGGTATAATTGGGTCCAGTTAAGGAAAATAGATAAAATCCAGGCAACTCAATGCCAAACTTGTGGCTGGTTTGATTTTTAGGGACGGTTTATTTTTTATTGGCTTTCCATTTTGCGTTACTCACCAGCGCTTGCGGCCAAGTGTAGGTGAGTACACCAAAGCCTACACACGCTTCTTCCCCTTGGTGGCCATTCTCATCTCCATGAGCTTGGTCGCCAGAAACTGTCGGAAGAGGATGCTCTTTTTTCAGAACTTCCCAGAGAAACTCAGGGGATTAGCCCCTGGTAAACGTTAACAAAAAACGAACTGGAAAGATCCACCATTTTATAGCTGGGTAAATCAACTATTTCGACTGGGCCATTTTCAATAGCAAACTGTAACAAATTACCAGAGGCTATATGATATTGCATGATATTATATGACGATAATCTATACAAATATAACATTTTATAACGTTAAAAAGAACGTCAGAAATGAAGGAACTCAGGATTTCATTCTTTTTGGGGATTGCTATCCGCGGGGCTGAGATTGAAGCCCCTCAAATTCTGATGAATTCTTAGTGCTGGCGCTGTCCATTTAAACCAGAGGAAACAACTTGTTTTCGTGATGTGATTCCAAGAGGTTTGCGAACATGGAGAACATAAATTACCTACAGTGCTGGTATCTAGCTACATGATAGAACTGCTTCTGCATATTTTATCTATGATAGTCCAGTTGCTGACACACCCACACTGCTTTCAATTTCACAAAGTACTCCTTGGCTGAGGTTAGAAGTATGATTTTGATTCAGCGCATGTACTACGAGCTGTTGCACCATGGAGCGATCCTGCGATTCAAGGAGTATCAGGCCAAGAATGAGCCTCTCTTCTATGTGGCCCGGCATCGCTTGGACTTGGCTGCCAAGAAAAGGGAGAAGCAAGGAAGTTCTTCCATTTTTTTGCACCTGGAGGCATGATGATTTCAAACATGTTCTAATTATCAAGCCTATTTGAGGGACGATGTTCCTAGCTGACTAGAAATCTTTTTCAGGTTGGTTGAGATCACCGGAACCAGGGATTCGCAGCCCGCGAGATCCCTCACAAAAACCGACCAAAATCCGCAACAGCCTTAGGTGTTGATGATTTGTTTGCTGCACGCTGTGTCAAACTTTCTGATGGACACGTTAACGCCCAGACTGGGCGGCCGAAACTTCGAACTGCTGGAGGGAACCCGCGGCTGGTTCGTGTACTTGGCGCCACGGCGAAAACGGTCTGCCGGTGAAACGGCAGGGGGGATGGTTGATTTCCAATGGTTCCCGGTGAAGGGGAATGTATATTACATGGGAACCATGAAATGGAGGTTTCCTAAAATAGGGCTACCCCCCAAATCATCCACTTTAATAGGATTTTCCATGAAATAAACCATCCAGCTATTGGGGTACCCCCATTTCAGGAACCCCCCAATTGGGGGTGTGAAATGCTGGTTGCTGTCCTCACAGTCGAACCATTCATTCCGACCTGTGAAAATGGTGAGGAACTGGGTACTAATTATCCCGTTTCTTTTACCAGAAAGTAATGCGCCATGGTCATAAGTTGCTTTATAATGCTTTATACATGTTTATAATTCATAGCCCAGCCACACATGGATATATATATGTATATATATATAGTATACTGTGTATATGTGTATATATATATATATTTGTTATAAATCCTAGTGTTCACATGTGTTCACCAGTTGTATACATACCAGCTTAGTCAACTATGGCTTTTCAACCCAGGTGATTCCAATCGCCACCTTCGTTTGCTCGCCACTGGGCCCATGAGGATCTAGGGATTGTAGGGACTCTGCCAACCTTTGACAAGCAGCTACCATCCCTGGTTGGTGCTTTGGAACATGAATGGATTATGACTTTCCATTCAGTTGGGAATTTCATCATCCCAACTGACAAGCTAACATAGCTATTGAACATGGTGATTTAGTTCGTGGAATTACCAATTAAAAATTGCGATTTTCCATAGTTATGTAAACGTTTACCAGAGGGTACTATCCATTTTTTGAACAGGTCACCCCCTCCGGCAGTGAATCCCAGCAGCCCAGGATGTATTTTGCGCACGAGCCCAGTTACAACTTAGTTCCCTTGAGTCGCTACGTGCATGGCGAATCCAAGAAAGATGAGGCCCGAGATGGCTGTGAAGCCTCATGATGTCAGGGAATATCAGGGATATCGAGTTGTCCGGAAAATGATATACGGTATACCACAAAATGATCCAACCATGACAATTTCAATGGGCGGAATGATGAATCGCAAAAATTGATAAAAAATGGGGGGTTGCCCTAGTCTTGGACAAAGCCGTATCAACCAACAGAGATGGGAAGTATTTGCTGCTAGTAAACATAGCAAAGTGGCGACGCAGAAATCGTTCTTGTTGCCGGTTGACCCATTCAGTCGGAATATGGGCATCCATTGTCAATTGCTTAATGGGGATTACCAGATCCTTGACAAGGGAACCTATAGAGAAGCAATGTCTCCAATCCAATATGCGCACAGGTTTCGTGTCAGTAGCTCATGTCAGAAGGACTCAACCAAATCAGCATTTCATGGTTTTCTCGAGGGGAAACCAATTGCAGGTGTCTCCTTCGTTGTTGAGCGGCACATCAACTGAGAAATCGGAAGAGAGCCTTGAATAAGCGGCATATGGGTTTGACTGAACATATGTTACTATCATAGCCTATGTTCACAGCAGCTAACATATCCATTTTTTTTCCACAAAAAAAGTGGATACGTTTGTTCTACTCACTGTTACTCCAAAATCCAGTGGCCGGTCATAATTGTTCTATGAAAATGCCATACATTGATATAAATTGTGGGTATACCATGGTATACCCCATCCTTCGGCCTTCAGACACACCAGACACAAGCATATCACAAAAGAACATCGTATAGCAGCCTACCAGCTTAGAAGCGGGGGGTTGTCACTCATTGCCTCTGTCAGAATCTAGTCTCCTGCGTATGACGAGGCCATGCTGAAATGAACGATTCCTTCCATAGATAGGAATGCCTCAACATTAAGTAAGATCAGTACCTCCAAACACAGATGTTAAATATGGCTCAATACTAAACATGACGATTTTTGTGGCTTCATGCGAAGCCATGTTCGCTTCGCGTTTTCCAGGAGGCAGCGCAAGAGGAACTGAAGAAGCTCGTTTACATCGACGAGGAGACTTACCACGGTTGAAACCCAGTTATCAGGGTTGAAACCACCAACCAATCAATCTTTGCCACAAATGGGAAATATATACTGCCCAGCTAAGAAGAAAAGGATAGAAAAGGCATTCAAGATTATGTGCGCATCAGGTAGATGGCGATATATACTTAGATGTATATACGTTGCAGTTCGTATGAATGATCTATAGCCGTTTTAACATGTTTAGCCCGGATGGATATGCGCTGTCTATGGGTTACACAGACATGTATATACGTAATCATATGTATACTAATATGGGTTATGAACGAGTCAACTAAAGGGGAAACACATCCAAATAATCAAAGTCTCACTTGCTTTCTCCATCCCCAAAGGTTGCCCTTTTGAAAAAAATGTCTTTTGCCCAACAAAAATTGGTTAGTGTTTTTTTTTTAAAGATATGTTTGACATATATTATTAACATATATGATTACGATTTGGTTTCTCCTAGTTAAACACACCTACAAACAAACGCCTGAAGATTATATATATATAAACGATCATGTTTGTATGTATACATATACAAATACACAGCGATTGTAATCGATTATATACTGTATAGCAATATATAGCAATATATAGCAATAAACATACCTAGGAAATGAAACGTCTCCAAAAGTGGCCTCCCCATTCACTCACTACGCCACTACGCCGCTATATGAGGAGCACGTGCAAGCCATTTGCCATCACTTCGAGGTCAAGCCCTGCAAGAGCGCTGCGGAAACGGCTCAGGTCTACCAGGCGGCGGTGGCTTGAAGGGCGGGGCTGTTGATATGGCAAAATCATTTGGTGATTTGAATCTTTTGCCATATCTAAGTACTGGTTGGTGCTTTGGAACATGAATGGATTATGACGTTCCATATATTGGGAATGTCATGATCCCAACTGACGAACTCATATTTTTCAGAGGGGTTGAAACCACCAACCAGAGTATATCTAAGTACATCTAAGTCATATTATTTATCATGGCGATCTGATGGTATCACTTGATTGTGGTTTGCTGATTTGATGGTGATTTGGGAGGTGAAGATATGGCAAGTCAACCATCCAGATGATTCCACAATAGATTGATCATAAGATCTTTGGATAATCTTGGTGATTGGGCGCTACCAACAAATCTTGTTTCGTGATTTTTGGGCTTTGGTCACGAAAAAGACCGCATTTTTTTTGGGAAGATCAAGATCAACATAAGATTTTTCGGTGGCGATGGAGTCAACATCTGGGATTGAAATGTCAAACATGGGGAAATTATGGGGAATTCACCAATTGAAATTGGGATTGGTGATTGAGGATTTTCGGGGCAGCATGGAGTAAGAGTCTCTATCATTCATGATGGCACCAACAATCTCAAAAAATGCATTGCTGTCTCTCTGGATAAGGGGTATTGGAGCAATTCCCTTGTTCACTTCGTTTCTGATTTGCCACGGTAGCTAATTCAAACAGGCTTTACAAAATTAGGCACCCCTCGAAAAAATGAAGCATGATACAAAAAACATGTCCACAAAGTGTAGGTTCCAGTGTTGATTTTCTGCCGATCTTAGGTCTCCATGGTGGTCTCCAGGTACCACCGTTGTTTTGTCACACCATCTAATAAGTACAGATAAACCCACCATAAGTCCAACACCTTGACGCCAAAAATCACCCAAATGTAGCTAAAGAGCAACCATTCAACTCTAAAATATTCTAAGATGACATTGCTTATCAACCCACAAAAAGCGGCGCTTTGCGCCAAATTCTGTAAATATCATGATCCAAGTGTTTGGACTGGATCTCCGTGACCGTGACAGGAGCTGATTCGGGCGGCCAAAGATTTCTGCGACAGCGGCCATGTCATCGTGGGCCACGAGGAGCTGACGAAGAAGTTGACGTCGTCCCAGATCACCGATCGGTGCCGTGGTTGTGGCTGGAGACCTGGTTGATGGTTGGGGGGATTTTGCATGAGCTGGTTTAGAATGTGTACATATTAATAGAGATGTATATTATAGTCAAAATCAGCAAACTATGGGACATGATAATAATGATAAGGGTTATGTGTTATGTATATTATATATATATATATATTCATGACTATATATTATCAACTTTCGGGAGTAATTACATTGAAAACTCTAGCATTATTTGAACTAGGATCCTTTAACATGGGCGGTACTCCTTTAAATATGTTACAGGGTCATGGCTGCCCCTTGAATCTTGAATTTAAGGAATTTCTGCGGAAATTTTGTTCAATAAAAAAGCACACAAAGAATCAAAAAGAATAAAATCAATAAAGCAAATATTTATTTATTTGCGTTTTTTTTTTATTGCTTTCAGATTGGAACGAATGTAATTTTTAGTGGCGACGATCCAAGTGCTTAAAAGTGGCGCCTGCGGCTGCCGGTTGTTTTTCTTTTGAGCAGCCAGCAATGCAGAAAGCAAAACATCCACTGAAAAGACTAAGGCAAACATGAAGTAATATGAATGAGCATAGTTAAACAACATCTTAATTAAAAGCGGAAAGAATTGAAGAAATTAAATATCTTCTCGAATGGCTGCTTGCCAGCAGCTGTGGAGCCAATCCAGAAAGCTGTGATGATAAGATGATGTAAGGATACTTGTTTTGGATGATTTCTTTACGTGCCTGCATTTGGGTGTGTCTGAAAATAGTGTACCCCTTTTTACCCAATGGTTTTGCTGATCATTATCCCTATTAAATGGCTATAATTGGGAATATACCCTATTTTCAGACAAACCCATTTGTTTCCTTCTGGCTCCTATTGTCTTCTGCGCAGACTTTCACATTTTGGCATAGGCCTAAAATGTGAAAATAGATTAGCTTTTTCACCCAAGTTCTTCACAAAATGAGCCATGTGGATGGCTGCAGCTACGTGATTCAGTACAATTTGCTCAAAACAACCCTTTCAAACTGGATTCCAATCTAAAACTGTTGGTTTGCCAAAATCTTAAACCTTGTTTCCCTATAGTCAGTTCCTTTATTTCCTGGAATTATGGAAATTGATAACATACAAGAATGAATGTATATACCTAGATGTTCCTGAGGGTCTCGTTTTTTAAGCCTCTTAGCCAAAATCTGCCTTTTTGTCTACGGGGCGTGTTTTTTTGACTTTTAGAGGGTTCTATCATTATAGGTGTCTTTTAGTAGGTTTGACCTTAGTTTCCTGCTAAAGTTCGAAGATGTTTCAGGGGCAAGGCTGAGCAATTAGCTAATCACAGAACCTTCGTTGCCGGGTGAAGCTGTGCTCATGGGCTGCTACTGCATGAAGCAGTTGCGCAGAGTATGCATCATATTTCAATTACTCTCTTCGCGCGACAGGTTTGTCATGGCACGACACGTTTATCATGGCATGATAGGCTTACCATCAAATGGCATGATAGGCTTACCATCAAACACAGTAATAAGACAAATGACAATTTTGTTTATGGCATGATCAATTGCTGACCACAAATCCTGAGATCATCTACTGCAACTACTGGTATCATGAGCCATCGTATAACAAACTACCACCCATTTTGCTAAAATCCTGCGCTTTTAAGAGGCGTAATTTGCCGGGTAAAAGGCGTAAGTATGCGTAATTGGGCAGCCACCTACTTTCAATTTCGAAAATCAAAGTTTTTCAGGTATGATACAGGTCACAAACCATGGGCGCACACAACGCACACAATCAAATTGAATGATCCTGTTCTGAATTCTTTGACACTGAGACCATGGCTTCCCCTTCACCGGTCTTTGGCTTCATGGGTGTTCTTGTTCTTGTCTTTCGCAGCTTTGCCCTCCTTCATCCTATTCTGGCAACTTGCTCATCCCACACTGGCATGTCATACATGCTCTTCAGTCGCTGATTAAGTGCTAGTAGCAGGCACCAACATTTGTAGCATCGGAATCACAACTTGGAACAAAACTACATTGATAAAATTAAGGGATGATCTTCCAAGGACACTCTTCTTGCTCAAGAAAACTGCCAGGGGTGTTTTTTATTCTAAGGGGCTGAAATTTTGTACCCTTAGCTAAGGGGCCAAATTTTGGCACAGGTGGATTTTGCAGGTATATATATACATATATATATATTTATGTGTACTTTTTTTTCATGTCCCATGATTTGTTGGTTTTGTATATATAATCTCTCTTTATTTGTAGACATACATTCCCATATAAACCGGTTCATGTAAGGAATTGTTTTTTCTTCATTTTTGAGAAAAACCTAAAGTCAATGTTTTGTGAAAAATCCTCGTGGAAAAAAATACAGTCTACCAGGATTGATTGTTCAAAAAAACACATTGAATTATCGGTTTTTCATCAAACAAATGCAAAAAAAAAACGCTAAAATTAAGGTCACCCCTGGATTTGATAAATTTCGCAGCAATAAGGAATAAAAACATAATAGATAAATAAATGTTAAAAATTAAAAATGAATAAACAAGTAATATAAAACAAGATATTGTCTTTATTTGTTTAATGGTTTCAGATTGATGCAATGAATGTTTTTCTTGAGGACGATCCAAATGTGCAAAAGTGGCGCCTGAGGCGGCCTTTTTTAAACACTCATAGAATGGTAGTTTTTCTTGTGGGCAGCTGGCAATGTTTCTGGCTGAAAAGACTGGAAAACTAAGAGAAAAAATGCGATAAGTAAAACAAAGCCGTGTCTCGAAATCAATTGCGCAACCCTTTTCTCAGCCAAGAAACCCCCACATCTGTTTTGATGCATTTCGCGCACTACATGCACCTTATTTCCGGGGGTAAACATGGAATACAACCCCGCCCCCTTGTTTACGAAAGTTAACATCGTATATTTATACAATCACCGAAACATTATAAAATATGGGGATGCAATGGGGTATAATATAGTGGTGATATGATCAATAAAACTGGTCAAGAGATGTACAACGCCATGATTTATGGGCATATATATCATGGTATATGGGGATACGCTGGGAGATACAGTATCTGGCTGAATTTTAACGATGTCACTTGCTTACGTCACCGTAGATTATGATTCGGATTGGGGGAATCATTCCAAAATGACCTGATACTTCGGGCTGGTGAATGCTGATACTTCAGCAATCAAATGCAATGAATGATGTTTGCAGTACACCAATTAGCAACCATCATAATCAGTTGATAATCAAATTATGATATTCCCGAAACAGCAAATTCCAGATTGTATTCCAGATTATGATACACCAGATTCAATTAGCATGAACAAAACTCAGCTGGGAGGAAGTGGCGCCTTTTGCTTGGTTGGAAGTAAGAGTCCAATCTTCCGAAGATTTGCAATACACACATGTATACATAGACAGATATGATAATGATATGATTCTATATTTGTATCATATAAATTCATATAATATGTATCACACTGGCCCGTAAGTCCAAAGTTGCAGGATTGCGCAACCTTGGACCCCTGGTTTTGTTGGTTTCTTCGACCTTGAGTACAGGTGCTCAGTCCATGGAAAAATTCCAACCCAGTGACATTTCCGAGGGTTTCGAACCTCCATTGGTTGTTTTAGCATCCTAATCACTTCTAGGAAAATACGACACTTAATGAGGTATCATTTAACTAGGAAAACAGTGGTTAGGTTGACTTCAATACTAGGAAATTGGTTGTTTAGTCATTAGTTTGAAGAATTTCCTAGTAAAACCTCCATTGATAGAGGATTTCCAAGGTATGTTGTGGGTTCCTGTCATTTGGTCTTGTCTGACAATAGGCTACCACCAAAGCCTTTGATTTATCGCCATTTTCCACATTCAAATGCTCATAAATTGGGGGTATCCCCATTTTCAGACAAACCCAAATACCCTTGAGTATGATATTTTTGATCATTATTAGTCATTCAGATCATTCATTCATATATATCTAATCTATCTATCTATCTATCCATCCATTCATCCATCTATCTATCCCATGAATTCAAATCGACACCTTGTGGGACTATCGGCACAGGTTTTGGCCTGCGCGGTTTCTATTTCAACCTGCACTCCAAGACGAAGCGAGTTTGCTCTTCCGACGGGTCAGTAGGTCCTATGACCTCTGCTGTGCGCCTGGTGCAGAACTGGTGCAGCAAACATGGATCAATTGCATCATTTTACCAACTTTAGCATCATGATTCTACACCCCAAACATTTGATATAAGCCACAAAAACACCCAAATTTGTCATACTCACTACAAGGTCTCAGTTGGGTTGTTTCAGCTAGAGCCTCAGCGGGCCCTACTTGTTGGTGGCCCCCCAAAAACCCTGCGGTCCCCTACCGGTCTCCTACACAAAAAATGTGGTTTCAATAGCGAAATATACCAGATAGATCCAGATAGTCTTTACTTTTTGGATGATTTAGGGGTACCCCTATGACTTATCAATGGGAATTTAAGGAACCGATTGAGGACGGAGGTACCGATTCCATATATAAGGCCTATGTCTCAGGCCTATGTAAGGTAATATCCCCACAAAATATGGCCTTATATGGTACTAACGTACCTCCATTTTAGGATCCTGGAATTCCAATTGATTTTAGGGAACACGCATTGTTTCGAAAAAGTCTGGAGGGTCACCTTATGGATAGATGAATGAGTGTGCATCCTATGGGAAGGTGTATGGCACATATCATCAGTTCTTTTCGAATAGCCGGCCACATGTACGTACAATTACAGGAAACCTGGGGTGTACCCACAAAATGAGGATTTTCTGCATGTTTTTCCTCAACCAATCTTGTGAAAGTGGTTTGGAGTCTGGAGCCATGGATTTTCACCAACACTAACGGGTTTTAACAATGTTTATCATTTTAAGCCAATCTGGACTTGAACTGGGTCATTATAGCTGGTGTTGCAACTTCCAAATCCAAGTATGCTCCATATTCAGTATATAGGAAAACTGTAGCTTGTCATTCTATTGTACAGGTGGTTGTGTAGGTCATGTAATGTTATACATGGGTTATATAATAATTGTATATGGCATATGGGTTATAATATGTTATAATCCACTTTGTAGATATTCAGAAAGCGCAGCAACTTTCGCACTTTCGCGAGGTGCTTGTAGCGAGTTTCTGCGTGTGGCTCTTCGCGGATTGTGCCTACGCTGATATCCTCGATGTGGCCAATGGCCAGGTCGGGATTGGTGTGGCCAAACTTTGGTACTGGTTTTAAACTTCAAAATCGGCCCTAGCACTGAATCCATTGGACTATCATACAATTATATAAAGCCCCTGGTAAATTAACAGTTGGAGCCTGATTTTATCACCAATTGATAGTGGAAACTAGTCCTCCAACCCCGACAACTGGCAGGGTCTATGTTAATTTACTGGAGGGATATATACATACATACATCTGTCCCTGAGGACCACTCTTGAGTAGCAAAGCGTCACAAAAAAATGCCTCAGGAGGAGGACCTTGCAGCACTGCTAGTGGAGGCTGCGCATTTGGCTTTTGGCCTTTTCTACATCGCCCAGATCCTTCGCAGCACTCGCTGAGCCGCGCTTGCGGATTGCTCGGAAAATTGACCTGGGGATTGCGGGTTGGAGGCCGTTATTTCAAGAGAGAACAAAGGTCTGGAGGAATATGGTGCAATGGATAGGGATACTAAACATGATGCTACTTCTGGAGGAGAGTTGTTGGTGTTGGATCGTTGGTGACACATGAAGAAGCTAGTGCCAGTTTAATTTGTGGAGTGAAGTATTTGTCTTGCAGGGTCCAACGTCACATTTCACACGTGTTTCATATTGTTTTGCCAACATACGCCAATTCGTGCGTGTGACCGGGTTTGCCAAACTTTGAGAAATTACGCCCACATTGACTGGGGCGTAGCCCTTAAAAAAGGGCATGCCGACCTGGGAACCTGGGAAGCACCCCTTCATTGGAGAAGCAGCAGCACTTCTTCATTTCCAAAAATAACGCGGACTCCACCACGACTTTTTCGAGTTTTGGCGTAACCCTGAAAAAACTATCCCATATGCATCCTTATCCTCAATGCCTGGCATATTTATGCACATTTACACCATAAAACACCCCAGGTGTATGGATAAATATATCATAATTCCATGGGGCATAGATTTTGGAAGCCCCTAAAATCCTTTCACCAAATTCGTCCTGGGGCTGCTTTTTCGTGCTGCAGTTCCGTGGGAGGACAGACCTGTTCGATTGGCATATAGCTCAGGCTGCTCTGATGAGTTAACCGGGGACATGGTGAAAACCACAGGAAGGGCTCGGGCATCTAGGCCCTAGATAGGTAAGTTGGCTTTAAATTTCCTAAGTAAGACTAAGCTAACTGGGATTTATGGCAGATATAGCCATGGTTATTGAGGGATTTAGGATCGTTTTCTGGGCAGTTTCCAAATGTTCCAATTGGTGAGTCTCAAATTGTGCGGATGATGGCGACTTTGGGAAGGCATTGGCCAGGTCCAGGGCCCCATATGTTTTTCTGATGATGAGCTGCTTGATGCTGCTTGTTTGTTCACCTTCAGGTGGGTTTGGATCAAACGTGAAGGCTGTTGGGCAGAATTTTTTTGGGCATGTTTTCGTCACCATTAATCAGCTCTCCATTTGTTTGCTGGGGGTACTCGATTTTAGAAGCCTGGATTTGGTGATATGTCATCCGATCATCCTGCAACGGTGCCAATGGTCAACAGCCCAGGAATTCACGTTCCCGGCTTGACATGAATCTGGGGTATCTGCAGTATCCCCACATTTGCTGGTTGATCATGGTCATCCAGATAGATATCAATGGATTGCAGGGAAAATCGCCACCGGAAACATTGGTTTTATTTTTTTAAACCTTTGGAATCTAGGGAAACTCCCTCAATTTTACCATCTTACCACTTAGAATATCTTGGAGATGTCCAACATTCCCGTGGGTTTTCCATGGATTTTCCCATGATTTCCATGGTTTTTCCCATGCCATGGCGCCAGGAAGCATCGCTCTGGGCCTCATGACGGGGCCAGTGCTTGGCGCCGTTGGGGGCCTCAGGGGCCGCCTGGTGGTTTCCAGCGATGGAAAAACATCGGAAAAGCCGATGGAAATAGGGTTTTTCTATGATTTTCATGGGATTTTGTTGGAGATGGCCATCAGATTGCCCTGTTGATTGCAAATCCAACTTTTTTGGAAACACATGGAATACGTATGAATACGTCGTGTTATCCATGGAGGTATATTGTACGCATTTATATTTATTTGGGTAACAGAAGTTTATTGATGTTTATTCAGTTTATTCTTTGTCAGGGTATCTAAGATTTGCCTCACTTGCACCTGACACAATTTCAACCTGTCCTTCTTGGTGTTGGAGGCTTTTCGTACATGTGGCTCAACTGCTAGATTCTTGCTAGTCGTAATGCATACTATGCACGGCCTACACAACCGGCTAATTGATTCATTACTGGTTGGTGCCTTGGAACATGAATGGATTATGACTTTCCATTCAGTTGGGAATGGAAAATCATCCCAACTGACTTTCACTCACTCCATCATTTTTCAGAGGGGTAGGTTGAAACCACCAACCAGATTACCCTCTGATGATTTAACATGGCCATGGTATAGATGGTCCATTTATAGATGGTTTACCTATTAAAAATGGTGATTTTCCATGGCTAAATAACCAGATGGTCAGTGAAAACATGTACCACCGAGCTGGTTGGGAGATGGGCCCCTTTTTTAGCTGGTCATTTTTTGGCAATCCCAGCACCCCCCAAGTACACAATTCTTAGATAATTGAACTGTATTCAATTAGAAATTATAATCAATTATATATATATATAGAACTTCGAAAATACGGATGAAATACTTGGTGAACTTTGTCTAATGAAATCCATCGGATGTTATATTCATGTTTCTCTATCCTTCACTGGAGCTCACTAATCGAAGGAAGTTTGGAAGTCAAACTTCCGACAATATGGAGAGATGAAAAAGCAGTCAGCAGGGAGAAGAGTCAGAAGAGAAAAGATCAGAAGAAAGAAGATGCAGGTGCGCGAAAAGG
>Ga0126342_10009126_pt1 | contig 17773 bp, 16 predicted proteins | sample Cyp1metagenome_FD_92528 | JGI IMG/M metagenome (GOLD analysis project Ga0126342, IMG submission 92528) | Coral microbial communities from Lord Howe Island, Old Settlement Bay, Australia - Cyphastrea 1 metagenome | ecosystem: Host-associated > Invertebrates > Cnidaria > Coral ... | reverse complement strand
CTGAACCCAAACTGCACCCTGAAACAGCCAACATGGAATTTGAACAAGTTATCACAAAGCGATCTGCAACCTTGAAGGGTGATTTGAAGGTTAACCTGGAACCCAAGTGGTTTTTAAGGCGTTCTTGAAAATTCCATGTTAGTGACTTTCGGGCGACCCTACTTTTCACTTCGTATTGCGCTCACGTTTTAATAACTATTCGGGCGCGCTAACATGGAACCTTTTTTTTATTTTTTTTGTTTTGCCCAACGTTGGTTTTCGGGAGAGTACTGATCTAGATCCTACTGATCTAGGGCTGGTCTTTGAGCTCCTGAACATCATCATGAATAGGAATGAACATGGACATAAACCATGACGATATTGGGAAAACAATAGGATTGAGATTAAGACAACAAAGAATGCAAAACACCATCATCATCATGACCACATACGACCACCATCTTGGCGAAATTGCCCTGGAAACTCCTTGGCGCTTGGGGATTTCCGGTGTGAACTGCATGATCAAACCCATCAAAACCCTGGGATATCCCCAGATGTCCAAAGCACCGGGCACCGCCCCACCATTTCCTTGGGCTTCCCCTGCGCCGGCACCATGTGAAGCGCGGCTTGCCTAGCGGCGCGCATCCTAGGGTTTCCATTGAACATGGCCACCCAAAACAGTCGTCAGGAAAAAACTTGGTCGTTGAACTTTAGCTTAATACACCTGGTGTTGGATATCGTCGTATCGTTGCTGGCGTGGCTTCCGGAAAAATCATCCCAGTTTAGGGAAGCAGTTTGAGTTGAGAATTAAAACCCAAGCACATCCGAGTACGAACACTATGAGGTGGTGGGACCGCCCCAGTACAGTTTATATAGTGATATGGAAATTGCTCCACTTTGCAAATTCGAAAACATTGAGTTGACTTCGCCAAACAAGGACACATTGGAAGTTGAGTGGAAGTTGAGTAATTTTTTCTCCGTTGCAATAGGCAAAGGTAACTAGCTCCGGCAGTCCGAAACTTTGATCCCCAGGCTCTTCAACCACTTAGGAATCATTGCACTTCTCAGCCATTCAAAAACACGTGAACCCTGGTAAGCGTTCAACGCGGGACCGTCGTCATTCAATGGATGAGCACAACCCCTGCTCTAGCTGCTCCAAGCATTTCCTCAAATCTCTGGCCAAAAGATGTTCAGTCTAGGGAAACGACTACCCCTGTAGGTAGTTAAAAAAAATGATATATGATCCCTAACCAGTGACTGAACTTTCCGACAGTAAAGAAACAGTACTAATATTATGATATAATGCAAACCATAGCAACAGCCTATAGTCTTCTCCATGGAGTCAACCAGTCAGCGGACTATCTAATTGTATACCCTCCAGTAGTCTGGCCTGGTAGGTAAAAAATGTTGCCATTTCTCTAAAATATGTCTAAACCATTATATAATCTATTAGACAAGACATTGAACATGTTCTCTTTGACGACGAGGTCGTAAAGCCACCAACTCTTCAAATTCACCAAATATGCAGCTTCCAAGTCTATATAGCCAAAAAAAATCCAAACCTCTCAAAACATGTTGAAAAAAACCTCCAACCATTCATTGCTATCACTCCAACCACGAGTTGTTCTCGTTTTTCTCCGTTCCTCTTCCCAACACCGCTTACCATGGTTACCTTGCTGCCGGATGCTTGCGGTGTAGCCGGGCCGCAGCCTTAGTCATGGAGTAGTTTGACCCATCTGGGCAATTTCCGATAATTCGCACCTCGTCACCTCGTCGTTAACTCGCATGTGTGACGTTTCACCGCGCCTCGTTCCTTTACTTAACACATCACGGTGGTGCTCTTTCAAAAAATATACTTTTCAGAGGCTGAAAAGTTTTTTCTGGTTGGTTGGTCGCAGTTGCAATGCTTCTATCCAGTCCCGAGGGGAAAAAACTTTTCAGCCTGTGAAAAGTTTTTTTTGCGCATAGTTCTTTGGCCACAAGCTACGGAGCATTGCGCTAGCGTGCCATGGCTTTGCGAGTGCTGGTGCAGTCACACTTGGGAGTGCTTTAAGTCCCCTGATACACCGTTGGGGATGTTCCCTGTGGAACGTTGGGGATGTTCCCTGTAGCAGGAAGGATGCAATCCATCTTGCAAAGCATACTGATCCAGAATGGTGCCAAAGGGGGTATCAGGGGACTTAAAGCACTCCCAAGTGTGACAGCACCAGCACTCGCAAAGCCATGGCACGCTAGTGCAATGCTCCCTAGCCCTCAGCCAAATGCTGTGGCCGAAGAAATATGCACAAAAAAAACTTTTCACAGGCTGAAAAGTTTATTCCCCTCGGGACCTGATAGAAGCATTGCAACTGCGACCAACCAACCAGAAAAAACTGCTCAGCCTCTGAAAAGTTGTTTTTGGTCCATCGTCCACTCCAAAAGCAAGCCAAGGCATCACCTCGTGGGAAGTGAATTAGTTAATGCACCTCGTTAATTTGCTAAGCCTACCTCGCACCTTGGCTGACCTCGCTCTAAATTTTGCAGACCCATCGATACCAACAAAATGATGGGAAAATGACGGGGAAAATCATAGAGACGTTCTTTGTTGTTTTTTTGGTACGGTCAATAAAATACATCATGGATTATGGTTTTGTATCATGGTTTGATACAGCAATCGGGATAAATCCCATCAAATCTGGCTGAATGTACTGGATCAACACCGGAGCTGACCATCGCCTTGTCCCAAGGCGATTTTTTATGTTTTGATTCAAACGTCTACCGGGATACTGTGGTTGCGGATGGTTGCGAAATCCTGCACCAGTTGGTAGATGGGCAAATCCCCTGATATTCCCATCATTTATATAGAGTGTTTCATGTCATAGTTACCAATTCCCAATAGTTACCAACTGGTGCAGGATTTCTTCCATCCACAGTATGAGGTAGATTCCTCCATAGAAATGGTTCAAACCAAATAAAGCAAACATTCCCATGGAACAAATCCACTCTTCACCAACCACTGTGAAATCCAGATTTTCATTGAACAGCATTCTCATAAATGACTATGGATTGCAGGTGCTAATAGGTTTTCAACGACGTTTTGGAATGAATTGGCTTGATCCCTTAAGGGGAACAATTTCCAAATCGACGACAGTTGTACCCTGAGGCCCTGATAAACCAACATCAATCCATCTGGATTCCAGGTCAGTCCATCAGCCAAAACGATTGGGCTGCCGCGCCCACAAAATATTAGCCACATGTTGTGGTTGAAGCTGCATGCCTCCGCCGGCCACAAAAAAAACCTCTCACTAGGGCACCTGCAGTTGGGCAAATGATCTGCATGTGATTTGTATATGCTTATGTATTACAGTATCTATGTATCTATGTATCTATGTATCTGTATCTATGTATCTATGTATCTATGTATGCATGCATGCATGCATGCTTGATCATGCTTGTATGTGTGTATGTAAACATGTAAACATGAATATATGTTAAAGTATCTCTGTGTTTTCTAACAACATGTATCTAAAAATGCATATATGTAACAATATGTATATATGTAACAATGTATGTAACAAATGCATGAATGGATGGACGGATGGATGGATGTATGGATACATGCATCCATGCATGCATGTACGTTCGTACGGATGTCTGTATGTTAGTCTGTCTGTCTGTCTGTCTGTCTGTACTGTATGCATGCATGCTTGCATGTATGTATATCTATCTGTGTATCTATGTATCTATGTATCTATCCATCCGTCTATTTATCTTTCTATATATCTGTATCTATGTATCTATGCATCTATGTATCTATGTATCTATGTGTCTATGTGTCTATGTATCTATGTATCTATGTATCTATGTTTATGATTGGATGTGAGGTGACGGAGTTCGAGCGACTGTGTGGTCGGGTAAACATGGGGAATGGCTCCAAAGCAATCCCTTACTCGGAGTTTCTCCACGATTTTTGATATCCAGCTACCGCGAACCAATCCCAATAGAAACACAGTTCTGGCACCTTGTGCGATCAGCAGCGCCTTCTGGTAAAAGGCCTTTCGGTCAGCCGGGATCAAAAATTGAAATTTACCCAGTTTTGATTGCTATATTTTTTAATAATATGTCATTGGGTAAGTGATAGAAAACCATCGGGTAAAATGTACCTTTTTTTCAAACACACCCAAATGACACCAGAACATGGTAGTAATCAGCTAGCAACAGTCAGAACATAGGAGGCAACGATGTGGCCAAATGCGGCAAACATGAACAATTGACTCGCACAAATGGATATACAACCGAGTTATAGTAGTGATATCTTGTCAACATATACATATGACCATGTACACATCTATTAATTTACATATCCGCACACTTGCTGTATTCCTTGATTTCTCTCCTTTGGGGGGTTCACTTTGATGAACATAAAGTTATTTACAATACCCTGATCCACTCCTTGTCAACCCAGGACTATCAAGCATCCCAAAGTTTGGGTATTGACCTAAGATTCATAAATCCCTGGTTAGTTTAACAGATACTGTACCCTCTTTATATCAAATCCCACAATTTTTCGGGATAGCCACCCTAAATCAAAGAGGGTTTGCATCAATCCACAACTGACATCATGGCGGATCCCTCATGCTCAGTTGGAAAGATCATTTCCATTTTGGGGGCTGAACCCAAAACTGGAAGTCCAACTCCACCTCAAAAAAAAATGGCCCTGCTTCCCTTGGGTTCCAGGTATCCTGGTATCCCAAATCACAGCAACGACAAATGTGTTGAGACTGCTGGCCAAGGAGACGGCACCACTACTTGAATGTGTAGTTCATAATTCTGAGCTGCTTATCACCGTGGTTACACAATGTTACAAAGTCCTCGATATCCAAGGTTTATCCCAGAGACAATAAGACTTGAAGCAGAGTTGTCGAGCAGTTAGCCGTATCTATGATGGATGTTGTTTTTCTCCCTTGCTTTTTTGCCGCCCCAAAGAAGAAGAAGAAGAAGGACGACAACAACAACAACAACAACCACAACAACCACAACAACAACAACCACAACAACCGCAACAACCACAACAACCACAACAACTACAACAACCACAACAACCACAACAACCACAACAACCACAACAACCACCACAACCACCACAACCACCACAACTACCACAACCACCACGACGACGACGACCACCACCACGACGACAGCAACAACGACAACAACAACAACAACAGCAACAGCAACAGCTCGGTTCCCAGCCCACAAGGTGCTAGTACTACGAACCATGCCTCATGGTGAAAGTCGTTGCTGGCGAAGCCCCAGAAGGTGTTGGAGAGCTCCTGGAACACCCACAGCGACTTCCACAAGAAAATCTCTAAGGATCTCTAAGTAGGCTGGTTCATGGTGAACAAAAAAGGTCCCCTGCAAACAAACAGCACACGTATGCATATGTATGCAAATATTATGTATATATATATGTCACTGTAGATATATATATACATATATATATATACACAATGACACATGTATATATGAGCTATATATATAATATAATATGTACACTTGTATTCTATATTTGTTTGTATGTATAAATCTATCAAGAACCTCTACGTGCAACCAGGTGGCTGTATCTGCTATTAGTTAACCGGGATTAAATCAGTTGCATATAGTTAAATGCCTTATCTATGTCAAGTAAACCCAATACGATTTACAATAAATGGATGGTATAAACCATTCCAAATTTGGAGGGTTTCTATTGGGATTGCCACATTGCCACATTGCAATCATTTTCTAGCAAATTCTTCATTCAGTGGCGCAGATCCTTGGGGCGGCGTCCAAAAATAATATTAACTGGTTGAGAACCAATGGATTTATTGACCAAAATAAACAAATAAAAGGAGAATCTTTGCATGCCTACCAGTTTGAAGACCTTTGGTGTTTTCATCATAAATCATGGGGATGATCCATAGCTTCCCAGAGTCTAGATGGAATGAAGCCAAAAAAAGGGAAACATCGCCATCAGCGGAAGTTGTGTCAACCTTGCACATTAATCTCAAGAATTCCTTGAACTCCTGGCAACTCAGCTTGCACAAGCTGAAATGATTCTGGGAGTTGGGATTGGTTGGTTACTAAAGTGGGTACAAAAGTCTGATGATATGCTCCAAGCATGGAATATGCATGTTTATCCAAAAAAACACTCATCCGATGTTGGTAAACATCAATGATGCCATTGTGATCCCAGGAAAACTCCGATTTCAACTTCAATCGGTTTGGAATGTGTTGCATCTATGCTTAAGATAAAGTCTACATATCTAGTTCCGATACTTTTCTTTGTATATGAATATATATATATATACTGTACCTAGAATTACCTAGACCAAGTAGCCCAAAAAATGGTGGTTTACCCCATATAATCATCCCCAGATTCCAGCACTTTTTACCGGAACACGGGTAACAGGCACCACGACGTCCATCTCTCCTGGGTTTTGAACTCATCGAGGCGCCGAACGCACTCCTGTCATATGGATTGATGAGCCATAAATCCATGGTGATTTTGGGGGACGATGGCTGGGATGGTAGAATCTTTCTAATGCATAGTTACTTTGCTTCATCATGCTTCATCACTATTTTCACTGCTTGACCACGCGTTTGAAGTGCAAATAGTTTGGACCTAGAGCAATACTAATACGTGAGCCAAGAACAGAAGCTTTTTGCATTCAACAAATGTGTACCGCATGTCTAGAACTGCATAGAGACCTGTACATGCACCGACAGAAATGGATACCGAAGTCATCTGAAAGTATCTGGAAGGGGTGCAATCCCAGTTCTCAAAACGATTGTCCTGGTGACATGGTCAAATGTCAAAAGTGAGAGACTCACAAAGAAAAATACCTGCACGAGTCCGCCGGCCTGCCGGCGTGTTTTGTGGATCTTGTGACACATCTTGCGTTGCTCCGGCTGGGTATAGCCTTTCATTTTGAGGCTTGGTACACCTTCGGTTAGGCCCCAGTTCTACGGTATCTCCTGGCTTCGCTTCTGTTATAACTTCAATTTCTTCTGCAGTTTCTTATAGAAATAGCTCCCTACCTTTAAAGTGTTCTGGCTTGAGATTGAGTTCTAGTTCCAATTGTAGAGTTATAGTCTGATCTTGTTCTAGGTTGAATTCGAGTTCTTGTCCTAGCTACAGCAGTACCTTGCTTTAGATTTTAGCCTAGCCCTAGCTCCAGCAATGGCTTGACCTTGTTCTAGCTTTAGGTCGAAATCTAGTTCTAGCTCTAGTTTTAGGTTGACACCTACTTGTACCTATAGCTATAGGTTGAAGCTGAGATCTAGTTGTAGAAATTGCTATAGCCTTAGGTTGAAACCTTGTACCTATGGCTATAGGTTTAGGTTGTAGCTATTGCTAGCTATTCCTGAAATCATCTCTTCGACGAGTTTTTGCTTGGGCTATAGTCTAGTATACTTACTGTAGTCTAGTATAGTCTAGTCTAGTTTCGTCTGGTCTAGTCTCGTTTCGTCTGGTCTAGTCTCGTCTCTTTTCTCAAGGAACTAGCACTCACCCTATTTACATTTATTTACATCATCACATCATCCTCGGTGGTCATGGTCATCGTCATCCTCCTCCGCCTCCTCCTCCTCTTCATCATCATCAGCCTCATCATCAGCATCATCCGATTTCATCCTCGTCATCCTCGTCATCCTCATCATCCTCATCATCCTCGTCATCCTCATCATCCTCATCATCATCATCATCATCATCACGAAACCAACCTTTTCCACCAACCAGCTTTACATAACCCTTGCTTTGGGCCTGTAGGCCAAAGGCCAGAGGGCCGGCGGAATGCCGAAGGCTGTTACAGTAAATAAACAGTTCGCAGGAGCCCCCCCAAAAAAAAATAGAACCGTATGTATTTCCAGACTGTTGTGCAGGTTCCGGCATCATTAATTCCCCGCTTTCCAACTTTTCTATGCAACTTGGTTGTTCCCAAATCACACATATGAGAAGGTACTGGGAGCAGGCATTTTGTAACACCAAATGAGTGGCATTTTGTAAACGATCAAACATGGGGGATTAAATAAGATTTTCTTGGGCTTCCCAACCATCAGCAGCCATTGGGGATCCCGTATCATATTTCAAGGCTAAATATCCGACAACATCACCCAACTATTGAGAAATGTGATCTCTAAACATCTCCAAGCAACTTGCTGTTGGTGATCTTCAAAATCACCAAAAGCTTCAGGTCATATAAACCAACGCCCCCATCCCAACGGTCCCAACGCCTCCGCGATGATGCGGAAGAGTTGGTCGTCCCGATGGCCCACAGTACCTGCAAAGTGTCCCCCCCATTATGAGTTGGTTTATAAACCATAGTAAGTATACTGGTGGGTGGTTGAGCCACCCCTCTGAATGGTTTATAAATTACTATGGGTGTCTTATCATTATAGACAATTACATACAATTACTGGTTGGTGGTTGAGCCACCCCTCTGAAAAATATGAAAGTCTGTTGGGATGATTATTCCCAATATTTCCAATATATGGAAAAAAAATGTTCCAAACCACCACCCAGGTATAGATATATCTACCATAAACCATAGTGAAATTGAAGTTATAAAGCAACTTAGCTGACTAATTATGGGGCACCACCTTGTAGAGATGGATAACATATGACAAATGGTGAGGATGAATGGATGTAAATTATGAAATAAATGATAAATATCTAAATGAATGCATATAAATGTTCAATCAAATCAATATTGGAAAAAACAGTGATAAGTGATAAGTGTATATGAATGAGGATATGTAAGCCATAATTGACCCATTTTTTGACACATTCACCAGGCGAACTGCTGGCTTTGTGGAGATTTCTACAGTTGTATCTATGAAAATAAACCTATTTAGAATGTGTTTCTAAAAAGGATTTTCCTGTAGTACAGGAATGATCCTACCTGTATCCTGAAATGGTACCAACGATATTCCAGCTGGTTACTCGGCAAGTTCAGCCTGTTGGTGGAATCTCCCAAGACCTGAAAATCAACACAAGTAAATGTGAATGGGAGTCCTAGTCCTTGAGAATGTCGTAGATGTGATCATATGTGATCCCTGATGACCAACTGGACATCTATATCAATCTATATCTACATATATATATACACATGTGAATGTGTATATATCTATATACATACCTAATTAATATACATATATACTTGTGTATCATCAATTTCCCGAAGATATCTGAAAACCTTTCAGAAGATAGTGATTTTGCTGGGTATAACAGCCACTGGTTGTAGGTTCAGGAAATCTAGTGCACCTTAAAATGGGGTCGAGTCATTGAAATGCAACATGTGTGGTCTCTTGGGCATAAATGCGCCCAGATGCCATAAGCCCAAACGATGTTTGCCAGCTCCTGTCCGGCTGCAAGCTAGTTGAAACTGGAAGACATGTGCATCATTTATAATAGTTATAGCTCTTTCAAACAGCCCAGTAATCAGCCATTCTCTGATACTGACCCCGTAAGGAGATGTATCAAGTGATCAACGACTGCTGTGCTTTGGGTCTATGTCAGTTCGCTCGAAGGAAAACATTGGTGACTGACTGAATCATGGCCCGATGTGAGACAGCAAGCTTCTTCCTTGGAAAATAAATTGCATGCATACACAATAATGGAAGTTGGAGCATATTCTATCTGCTCCTGCATTCAGCATTGACCTATCTGAAAATTGGCGACCTGTACCCCCTAAGTTCCATTGTTTATGGCCGTCAAGCGGGATGACTTCCCCATGGCTCCTGGCTGTTTGCGCTTGGCAAACAGGTTTGCACCTCCTTGGCAATGGCACGGAAGAGCCGTTGACTTGCCTGGATGCGGCTGTTTGGGAAGAGATTTATGGCGGTTGAAGGGAACATCTTAACCTGAAACTGAAACCATGGCTTTTCATGTCCCACATATTGGCGTTTCCTGCAGATTTTCCCTTCAACCGATTTTGGGAGATAAACTATCTGGCCATTTGACCACGATCTGTGCTTGACCGAGCCCTCCCAAAGGTGAATCGGGTCATTCTTGGGACACGAAGCCATCCATTCGGGTGGTATACGTTTTTTGTCCATCCCCATCTGCGATACAGGAGATGTAAGGAGACTTGGGGGATATCTGGTTGGTGTGTCTATTTTGTACCTCTGTGAGGATATAAGGAATAATTGTTGGGAAGAGAACTCTGCATATATGTATATATGTATATATTATATATACCCTCTGGTAATTTAACATAGCTATTGAAAATTGCCCGTTTATAGATTATTTACCTATTATATAAACATGGTGATTTTCAATAGCTACGTTGAATCATTTTAATAAAATCACCATATAATTAATATTATATCGCCACATCATAACAAGGGGTCGATCCACCACGAAGACCTCCTTTTCTTGATTGTCTATAATGCAATGCTGAGCTCGTGAGTGGTTGGGCGCTAGCCGGAATCCCACATAGGAATCCCACGAAAACCATTGCTGAAATATGTTGAAATCATCTGCCGGTGCGGGACACTAGGACACTTTGCCAACTTGCCCAGCATCTTGTCAAACGGTCTAACTTCAAAAGGATCCATGGGCAAATCCCGGGTAGAAATCGGAGATTTTCTAGCTTACCACAGAAAAACTTGAAGGTCCTATTCGGCTTTTGGCTGTATCCCCAATGGTGCTTGAATCTTATATTATTCCAACCTGGGGTAATCAAACCTGGCTGATGATTGTCCATGTTTGTTCTACATATCTCACATGTACAGAATTGTAATTTTCCCAGCCAAACTTGCTTAGAACCCTCGAAATCAGATGGACCCCCATATTGAATGGACTGGAAGAGTTGATTTTTCCGAAAACATTGCCATGTGTTTAGCTTCCATCTTAGACTTCCTGGTGTATTTCAGCAGGGCCAATCGCACTACTATGGTACCCTCCGCTCGTGCCACGCACCTGTCGCGCTGTGGCAAAGGCCCAGGCTGCAGTGGCAAGGCTTCGGAAGCCGGCGCCATTCATACCTTCAAGGAGGATCAACTAGGACGGATATTTTCCAATGATATGATTAGTTTGGTATATATTCATGTATACAGCCCTTCATAACTTCAAGTGATCTTCAAATGGTATATATAAATAGACTGGGACAGTGATCAACTGGGATATGACTGGGATAATTAGCTGTTTATCCCAGTTGTTTTGTGTGTCCAAGTTTAATGATGATTAACTTGACATTGACATAATTGTCTTTTGATTTTCACTGGTCCTACCGATAAATACTGATAAATCATCAACTGATACTAAGTATCAAATTAAGCGATATAGTTGTTCAACTGGGAATTGTGATGATTAACTGTTGGGTATTTTACCGACCTGATTGGTAATCCTGAAGATTCATAACATCAACATATGACACCAACATATCATAATAATTACTGGTAATTAATCATGGTGATAAATAGTAATCAAACGTTAACTATCAAAATGGTATAGCTAACTGGGTGATGATTAAGTTGATGGTAGTCTAATAGTTGAGGGTATTAACATAATCTTGGATAATCAATTGAAAGACACAACGTGTGATTAGGTGATGAACCTGGTAGTAATATTGCAGTAAAATCGGTTGGCAATTAAGTAGTACCCTTGGGAGAATCAATTCATGCTTCATAATCTGATAACATGATTGACAACATGGTTGATATTGTTCATAATGAGGTCGTATGGCAGCATTATTGATAATCTGGAAACAGTAGTAACAATCTTACAAACCATGCTGCAAGATGAAAACAGAATCTACAAACAACAATAATCACATGAACTATGGAATATAGAACCTAATCATTAATAATTCATATCTCGATATAATGATATGGGAACACCTCAAGAATGGTTGAGTATTTAAAATTGTTGCAGTAAATAAGCTATTCAAAAACTGTGATATATTCAAGTGTTATGTTTTATTTTTGTGTGACCAATAATCATCTGGTAACTGGTATTAACCAAACGACAATACTGACGCTAATCTACCCATATTAACCAGAAGATGTTGTGACTAGGACGAGAATCCTCCCATGGCGAAGCAAAAAAACACGACGGCCCCCTCTCTATTTCGATCCAGTATATCACCCATTTATATTCCATCTCATTGCGAATCTTAAATATCCAGAAAAAATGGTTAGTCTATCCTCTATGTAGACATGAAACAATACATATATATCAGATAGATAGACAGATAGATAGGTAGGCAGATAGATAGATAGATAGGTAGGCAGATAGATAGATAGATAGATAGGTAGATAGATAGATAGATAGATAGGTAGATAGATAGATAGATAGGTAGATAGGTAGGTAGATAGATAGATAGATAGGTAGATAGATAGATAGATAGGTAGATAGATAGATAGATAGGTAGATAGGTAGACAGATAGATAGACAGATAGATAGGTAGGCAGATAGATAGATAGATAGATAGGTAGATAGATAGATAGGTAGATAGATGTATAAATATGTGTAGCTTAAGCCTTAACACATGATTACACCTTAATAAAAAAAACCGGGGCACTCCTACAGCGTCCAAAGGTTGCCAGTCCTCCGAGGCTCAGACAGGCCATCAAGCGACCCGTGGCGGCACGAAAAAGAGGACTCACGACCTGGGGATCCATGGAGATCCAGTGAGATCCCCCATTGGTGTGGTCAAATTTGGGTGGGGGACATGGTTTTGGATGCAACTGTTGATGCTTTGGATGCTATGTTGAAGTTGGGATACAACTGATGTAACCCCCAGTACTATGGCACTATGGTTTCATTGTATCCACATTAGATGATCCGAAGATGTCAAGTTGCGTGGTTGATTTCGCATACTGAGAGGGGATGGTCATCCCACCATTTTCGAAAGGGATTATGTAAACTTCAACCCATTAGCTGCGGAACTCCGTTCATGATGTTGGATGAACATATCCGTGTACCATGTCTTGACTATGGCACATATGAACCCATGGTATATATATATGTATATATATATATGTATATATATATGTATATATATGTATATATGTATATATATAAATACGTATATATATATATATGCTGGGAATGAGAGTTTCTTGGTCCCCAATGTATTTTGTTTTCCATCAAACCATCGATCAACGGACTGGGGGGACTGGGGCTCCCTGGCAGGTGTCATGGTGTCGGCACAGCCCAGTTTTGCGAAGGACCAGAGTAAAGAGGCCAGTTCGAAAGCTTTGAAGTCCTGGTGGACTGCATCGTATCGACTGCAAAAAATGGGGATACAACAGCTTGATCCCAAGTATGTAATTGCATGGGAATAGCACACTCAATCGTCATATATTAAGTTTAGTATTGGCTATCCCAAATGATGGCTACCACATGATGGTAGTATGGTTTCATCCCGATGTTTTAAGGGTCACCATGCTTTACCGCATTGCTTGGATGCGTGGGACCTTGAAATCGTGTTACCCAGAGGCCAATCATCCAAATGGCTGTGTCTAAAAATGGGGTACTCCCCGAAAACAATCCTTTTCAATAGGAAATGATGAAATGAATTAAATAAACCATTTGATTTTGAGGTATCTCATTTTCAGACAAACCCAAATGATACAGTATCAATGGCAATTGCAGAGAAATTGAGAAGGATCTAGGGATACAGTAAATTTATGTAAATAGACTGATCAATCGCCAAAATAAATATCTGTTCTTTTGGGTGGCTATAGTTGGCTCTGATGAATATGTAAACATGGTTGTGAAGTTTGAAGTCGGTAATTTGATTGTGATACAGTATAACATAATCCCTTAGAACTGGAACATATTACTTGACCCGTGAAGCATCACCAACATCACCAATGATGATTTGCACGGTTACCGGGACCAACCCACAAGGAGCTTCGATTATCAGAACACATATATATATATATATATATATATATAATCCATATGTATGTGTATATATAAATATGATATATATATATATATGAATGTGATATAATATATACATTTATATACATACATGATACTGTATGATATATATATATATATATATATATAAATATGTGCGTGTGTGATATATATATATACACCATATATATATGATGTATATATACATGATGTATAAAAATATATGATATATGTATATGTACATACATCATACATGATATTCATATATATATATATATATTCACATGTTATGTCTATGATATATATATATATATTCACATGTTATATATATATCATATATATATAACATGTGAATATATATATATATAACATGTAGACATATATAGATATATGTATGGTGTGTATATATATATAATTATATATATATATACGTGAAATATGTATAATATATATATATATATATATGTATAACTGTATAACACACATATAATATATATAGTGTGTATATATATATAGCATCCCCATGTTCAATTTCTTTGACTTGTTGATCGTGATTGTCTTCTGCCAGGCACATGGTTTTTGAAATCACAGATTTTCTTCTGATAAATGGGGCTTCAACATGGTTCAACCAATTCAAGGACATTTGCATGCGGCTAGCAAAGAAGCATTGGTATGGTCAACTGGTTATTCCAAATGCCAGGGCCTGGAAAGACCGATAGTATCAACCCGCATTCATAACACTGCAGTTAGATCGTTTGTCCTGGGGTCAAATCTTCTTAGCATCTAAAGATATACAACAATCTTAAATCATTGTCACTTTTATACTGGAATTCCAATGATTGACAACCCTTCAAGATTGGAATTATATACATGTATCACGGATCAATCATTCTGCATACTGTGACCAGCAAAAAATGGGAATGGAAGCCAAAAGAATGGTGGCACAAATGACAAAATCCTGTGACTCTTGATGTCACTGATCCATGTTTACGTTTCAACTGGGTACTTATAACAATATTGCTGCAAGCAATGGAACATGATCTTTGTGTGCGTATAATACATACATGCATCGACATATACTATGTGTATGTATAAATAATAAATATATATATATATAATATCCGTGTGTTTACATGTGTATATATATATATATAATATCCGTGTGTTTACATGTATATATATATATATCTATAATTATTTATACGTACATAATATCCTTCCGCGATGTTTCTCGTCCAACTCGATAGTTTCAATAGTGAGCTGTGAAACATAGCCATAGGGTTCGCACTGCACAAACGAGCAGTAGCCAGTTCACCTTCGGTCATTCCCACTTCTAGTGGTTCATTATGGTTCGTTGATAGGGATTGGAAAATTGTGTGTTCCAACAATCACAAATCAAATAATCCCCCTCTTCTTTTGGTTGAGGCTGCCAGTTTTGATGCTTCCGTATACCCTCCCTCCAACATAGACCCTTCCATGAGTTGTGGATACTTGCAGGTTGGAAGACCACTTTCACCTTTGAATGAACTCTGGGTGACTATTCTCAGGGTATTTGATGGTATATGGTTCCTGGTTGGATGTTGTTCCGCCATGTTCCGCCCATTTCTGGCTCACATCTGGCTCACCATAGCAGACCATCAACCATCAGCCGCCGCCTTCATATTTGCAATCGCCAAGGTTCCAGCCTGCAAGGATCATGGAGCAGGCTACCAAATCTATTAGAACATATACCCCCGAAAAAAAAGTCCAAACAAGGGGAATATATTCTGCTACCGTATGGACACATACATGGAATATATGGAAACATATGGGGTGATTTTGCCGTTGAATCATCGTCAGCTTTCGTTCTTGGTCTCCAGCTGATGCAGTTCAGGCTGTATGAGTTGATCATCCCTAATATGATGGTTTCCTAAGTCATGGGGGCACCCACAAATCATCCAAGTCATTAGACCATGACTATCCATGACTTAGTATTGAAACCTATGGGTTTCGAGATCCCGCATCTTGAGAATCCCCCAAGGGCTGTAGAGGGCTGTACAACACTTGCGTAAATCATCTAGCCATGCCAGTAAAGGATGAATTTTGTTGGGCCTGCAAGTTTTGCTTCGCAATTTAAACAAATTGGGGAACATGAATTTCCACAGCACTGGGTGCGACAAATCCACAAATAATGGTTCAGCTGACACTCACACTGATGATCCTGGTTCTGAAGACAATCCAAAAGGATGTATTGAACCAAAAGAACGGTTATGTGATGTGCACCTGTCGCATGGCATGATGAAACAATTCTCTAAACATCACTTTTGGGGGGCTAGGAACCACTGTTTCACTAAAATATCTGTTGATCGTTTTAGACTCTGGGCAAATCCTCACAAGTCACAAAGCTCACCCGGAATTTGTCTGGTGAGACCCGCGGCACCCTACCTTCCCGGATCTCAAGAGGATCCCAAGGGCACTTTTCATTTACCGGTGCTGCCCCACACCGCCTGTGTTGGATTACCCTGGGGTAAACCAACACAGAGGTGGAAAAGCCATGGTTTCCCGTTCGGACAATGATCTACAAATGATGGCTTTTCCACATCTATGTTGGTTTACAGAACGGTAATCCCTGTTCATCCCTTTCCTCTGTTCATACACAAAGGCTATCAGAAACCTATTGGTAGATTTCCTGCAAGTATGTACTATTACTACACATGTATACATATCCACATGTATGGCTACAACATGCAACAACATGAAAACCCTGAACAGTCCCAACAGCATCAAGCAGCTTAGGTTGAGAAAACAACAAATCATTCCACAACACAGACACAACAGCCCTCAAAAAAAGAAAACTCTTGGTGGAACAGTCTGGATCTACCTTTCTTTTGATAACTGTCAGAACTGATTGAATACCCTTTGGGTGACCCAGTGAAGCAATCTGGGTTCCCCTGGCCATTTCTAACACCTTGTAGTCCACGATCCGCAGGGTCGCCAAGGACCAGGTCTCAAGGGAGTCCCATTCGGCTGGCAGGGGATTTCAGCTTAAGGGGAAGGGATTTCGGATTGGTCAACAGACCACTTAGATTGATGGGAATTTCATTTGGATTATGGTCTAGATGGTTGGTTTTTGTTTCTGAGCCCACTTGTGGGCCGCTGATGGACTGGCTGTTATACTCGACAGTCTTCCGACTTGTCATAATGTGGTAAATCCGCTGAGAAAGATCTCTAATTGGGCAGTTCGGGGTGTAAAATAGACCATCATGAAAGGATTTGGATATGGGACGTGTTGATGTTTGTTGGGTTTCCACATTACAAGCTGCAGGATATCGAAATATCATCCATCGTAAATTCGAGACTTGGATTTGTCTTTAAACACATATCAGGGCTTATTATCATGTTCCTCTATACAAATGGCGAGTTTTGGGGATCTACCCCATTCTTGGGCTACCGAAGAAACCGACTCTCTGGTTGCCCTCGGCATCCCCACGATGTTGCTCAGGGACTGCGGCAGAGATGGGTCCTCTGAGATGCCAAGTGCATGCGCATCTGTATGATGTGTATGTATATATATATATATATATATATATCCATGTATACATATATATGTAAATATATATATATATAACAATCCGCATATATATATATATATATACATATATATGTATATAAGTATATATATATATTATATATATCTGTGTGTATGTGTATATATATGTATATATATGTATGTATATATATATATATATATGTGTGTATATATATATATATAATCTATGTATATATATATATATATACATGTATATATATATATGTATATATATATATATGTATATATATATACATTTAAATACCTGCAGGTGTGCACATGTACAGGAATAAATGCACATATCTGTATGTATACTTACAGGTACACGTATG
>Ga0126342_10009125_pt1 | contig 17773 bp, 19 predicted proteins | sample Cyp1metagenome_FD_92528 | JGI IMG/M metagenome (GOLD analysis project Ga0126342, IMG submission 92528) | Coral microbial communities from Lord Howe Island, Old Settlement Bay, Australia - Cyphastrea 1 metagenome | ecosystem: Host-associated > Invertebrates > Cnidaria > Coral ... | reverse complement strand
TGTTCTGCCAGGCACCGACTTCGTCGCGCAGATGCTGCTGTTCAATCCATGCATGCATGCATGCATACATGCATACATACATACATACATACATGCATACACAACTTACTCATCCCGGTCTATACGTGGATGTTATTACGAAAGAGCTGGCGCTGTCTGAGCCGACTTGATGGACTTGGATTAGTGTGTTCAGTATTGTTTGTCTAGCTGGCCTTCTATTTGGATGCAAATCATTCACCTGGTTGCATACGCCACTCCTTCACCATCTCTTTTCTCTTTCCTGCTTTCCCCATGCCATCTTTACCTTTCTTTTGCTGCTTGTTGGAAGAAGTTGACATGTGGGGTTATCCGGTCCTTTAATTTTTTTTGCGGCGTACACATTTTACATGGAATGCAGGAGGGTTTTTACATTGCATAGGCTTGAAGAGACACAGTCTGATGATGTCTGATGTGTACTGTATGTGTGTAAGTGTGCCACTGTGCCACTGTGCCTGTGTGTCAGTGGCACGAGTTTGTGCCACAAACTTGTGATGGACAAATCATGGTGACAGGCTGGCAGGTGCGTGCCTTACTAAGTATGCCAAGCTTCTGCAAATGCATCCTCCACGTGCTCCACGTCGTCAGCAAAGGTAACAATCCTTGGTTAGACTTCTCACGCGACTTTGGTTGAAAGAAATCAACATTTCTGGTTGATCCAGCCAAGCATAGCCAAGCATCACAGCATCCTCTTTCAGCTCCACAAAAGCTCGGCCATCAGCAAGCGAAGTCACGTGTGCCGTTGCAGCTCCCAGCAGCCGCTTCTGATCCTTTCGCCCAGTGGAATGAAGACACCGTAGAAAATGCCACATGCGTAGCCCACCAAATCCACCTGAGAAACGAAAGCATGATCAAATAATGACCAAAAAGTAAATCTGCTTCTTCGTGCAGAACTGGTATAGAATTATATGTTCAGCCTGTTCAGCAATTCTCGGGAAATTCTTTTGCAGCTCCATCACGCTCCAAGATGTTCCACGATTCCATGATGTTGCAAATGCCGTGCAAAGGATGGCAGGAAACTCGAAACATGGCGAAGATCGATGCAACTGAGCAAGACATGCTCGATTTGTTCATCTGAGCTTAGCACCCATTTTGCTTCTGAGCATTGCAGGTGTGGAAACAGCCGCCGAAAGGGAAAATCCAACAGCAGTTTGCCTCGCAGTCCATGCAGGTGCTCAAGCAACTGGAAACATGTGGGTACCGTGGGTGCCCTCGACCGTGTCGATTCACACACATGAAAGTCATTTGAGGGATTCAAAGGCTTACGGTTGTGGAAATTTGCGGGGTTGGGCAGTCCATTTGATTGTGCTGCTCTGCTGTCTTTGATTCTAAAAGACTTGGACGGCATCAATTTGGCTTCATATTTTCAGAAGCACCAGCTGCCAAAAAATGAATGAAAACTGCATTGAGGCCGCACAGGCTCTGCATTATTGCAATACAGTTTGATTTACGATTGATGTTTGCATGCACTACTGCAATATGTTGAACAAGCTTTTGACTCTTGATGTTCAACATGGGACATGTGACCGGCATGTCATGCCTTAGAATCTTTAGAAAGCCTCGCCTGTGCCGTCTGTGCGCTGGCAATCCAGAAGCTGCGCACAGCCAGAAGCAGCACCGATGTACAGAAGCATCAGGATCTTTAGGCCCGTTGAGGCATACGACTGAGCCTAAACTTTAGGCTCAGTCGTATGCCTCAACGGGACAAGACAAGGTACGAGATGTAGCATATCTTGATGTAGCACCAAGAGCCTCAAAATGTTTATTTGATATGATATGCTTGATCATATTTGATCAAATTTGCCTACTTGGCCCTTCGAAGCCATACAGCGTTTTGAAGACCTTTGGTTTCCATACTGCGAATTGCAAGATGATCGAAACAGCCCTGCTTGACTCTGGGTCTTGAACATGTTTCAGCCTCAAACACAGAATCACCTGGTGGCATGGTGGCCTGTCATGTTCTGTGATCAAGCATTTCAGGCATTCAATACACACAAACACACAATGAAAATTCCGTTCTGGCAAATCCTGCTCTGTACCACAAGGAATTTGCTACGAAGTTTGATCGCCAAATGCGACAAAGTCTCCTACGCCAGGACGGCAGAACTCCAAGAAACCACACATCACAAGCAGCGCCACAGGAATCACCGGCGTGGCCACAGCAAAGATGGACCGTACAGTGAGAGCATCAAAAAGACACTGCAGAGCGAAGACGTTTTGGATTTCGGTGCTGGTGAGTAACACTGCTTGCATACAGGAAAGCAGCTCATCACCTTGGCTTAACTTAAAAAGGAGCAAAACTGTCAAATTTAAATTTAAAGATTGAATTGCTCAAATTCCTTGCGCTTCAATTTTGCCAAGGTGCCTGGGCTGCTTTCCTCCTCGACGGTGGCATTGGCCACGGATGCATTGGATGTGCCGGATGCGTCCATCCATGGGGCTTGCCAAGCGCCCAAGTACCACCCAAAGCTGCACCAACTGCAACAGGATTGGCAGCTGCAGCGCCAGGAGGCGCATCATGCAGGACATGTGAAGGCTTGGGCTCCATTGCACGTGATGCCTCTGACTCTCCAATGATCACGAAAAAATTGAGGGGGGAAAAAAGTGAACCCGCTGCAAAAGAAGGTGAGCTCACACTACGTGATTTGAAAGTCAACTGCAATTGATTGTTTCATTTGACCAGCCTCAAGAGTGCCAGCATCCCAAGAAATCCAAGCATTCCTGCCAAAGTGAATCCAATGGTAGGCATCTGCCTTGGCTGAGGCCCATTCAGTTACCATTCACTGAGCCTTCAGGCAGTGCCAACCTTGCACGCCCGTAGGCCACCAGCACAGCTTTGAATCCAAGGTTTTATATCTTCAGGACCATCACAGGAGTTCTTATGCGCAGATGATTTGGTGGTCCCTCTATGGACTGAGGCGATGTTGGGGGTCCCAAGTACGAAGACGTGGTCCAAGAGCACGAAACTAACAACTATGTAATGCCCGCTGGGAACCCATCATGCTTCTAGCCAAATGCAAAAAAAAAAACAACTGTTTCAGTAGCACATCGCTGCATTTGATGCAGTGCTTGCCACTTAACCGGTGCATGGCCGTGCATTCTGCGCATAGCTGTCCGCTGTATCATCTGTATCCTTCGTGCATTTTTTGCAAAACTGCTGTCACATGCTGTCACCAAGAAATGAAATAGAACTGCCATGAATTCCGTGTCGACGTTGGTCAATGGCATATATAAACATATAGATATATATTATATATACATATATATACATATAAATGTGCATAAATATATATATATATATTATATATATATACATATTATGATATTCTCTGCAACATGTTGGATGAAAAGCTGCAGTGACAGCTAGTGTGACTTCTTTAATGAGGCACGTGTATAATGAGGCACGTGTAGCTGCATCTTTTGGGCCAAGCATCCTTCAGCACAGCTGGAGTTTACACAGCGTTCAGCCTCAAAACATTGGTAGATCTTCTCAGATCCTTGCCGTCAAAAATAGCCACGTTCTACCGCTGCTTCGCTGACGGTGGCACCAGGCTCTAAGCATTGCGGGTGATGTTTGCTGCAGTGTACACAGTGTTCTCCGTCATCAGCTTTGCTGAGGGCTTCATTCTGAGGACATTGACAAATAAGTTCGGAATTCTGTTCACCGACCAAGCCGTAGCTGCATCTACATGCTTCTTTAGTTGTTGCCAATTGGTATGAACTTTGATTGGTCGAGCTTTTGGTGGGCAAGGTTGGCATATCGTCTGGTTGTTTCGGCTGTTGAAGGTGTTTGCAGGGCAAACTGAACAGTTGGTACCTGTACCGGCATACCCTGGGCGGCAGCCACACATATCAAGTGGCAAGAACAGGTTTGGAGACATAGATTTGGTGCCGTGGATTCCACCAAGTCCTACGCATGCCGCAACCTTGTCAAGGTTGCGGCATGCGTAGGACTTGGTGGAATCCACCCATATCTCATCCAAAGCCAATTCGTTCGTTAGCAGATTGTGTAATTCTTCTCTGTTTGAAATCACGGTGTTGAACAACCACAACTCGATGCCATCTTTCACAGCTTTTTGAACGACATCTGGTCTCAACGTCATGGCTTCTCCGTTGTGGCTGATGTCCATGCGAATTTTGGTATGTAGCATACCTACATGATCCTACATGTACCTACTTCCTCCAGCTTGTTGTGGCTCAGGTCAAGGACTTGCAAGGACTGTCCCAAAATGCTCCACCAAACACTGATCCCATTCACTTTGGCATCGACTCGACTCAAGTCCACAGTCCACCATGCTACCTGTCAGGCCACAGCGGGCGGCGGCTATGCGTGTCACTGGCGTGCCTGCTAAAGGAAGCAATAATTGCTCAATTGGTCCGTTCAATGGGCAGCCGCTCACCTTAAGATTCGAAGAATGCATTGGCTAAACATTGACCAAAATGAAGAGCTCCCTGACTCCCTGTTGCATTTTCAATTGAACAAGCACGTTGTCAAAACTGATTGTTTGTGAAGGAAAGCTGGAGAAAACTAAAACGGCGGAAATTCCAAAGGCCTCTACATTGTGGCTTCCGGCTTTGCAAAGTCTGAATGTTACATTCAGACTTTGCAAAGCCGGAAGCCAGTTCTGCGCAGCTTTGGACCAAAAGCTTCGGATAGACCCGGGGTTGTATCCAAGGTCATTGATGCCAGTGTCCTTAGCACAAGGCCCAAGAGGCGAAAATTGCACAAACACTTTTTAAGTCCTTGCAAACCTGAAGCCCCGAAAAGCAACTAAGGACGCAACTGCCATGTTCAGTTTCCGCAGCGAGCGCCCACCAGCTATGCTTCCAGAAACTTCGGTGCTTGAAAGATCCACCTCCACCAAAAGCGCGAGCTGATCCATAAACGCAACAGCTCCCGAAATCTCAGTCTGGAGGTCAAGTAGCTCGAGGTTGGTGAGGCTTTGCAGCGCGGCTATGTCGCCCTTCACTTGGGTCTGGTACAGGAAAAGATGCTGGAGGTTGGTGAGGCTTTGTAGAGCGGCTATGTCGCCCTTCACTTCGGTCTGGTGCAGAAGAAGTTGCCGGAGATTGGTGATGCTTTGCAGTGTGGCTATGTCGCCCTTCACTTGGGTCCGGTACAGGCGAAGGTGCTGGAGGTTGGTGAGGCTTTGCAGTACGGCTATGTCGCCCTTCACTTGGGTCTGGTACAGGTAAAGCGTCTGGAGGTTGGTGAGGCTTTGCAGTGCGGCTATGTCGCCCTTCACTTGGGTCTGGGAGAGGTAGAGCGTCTGGAGGTTGGTGAGGCTTTGCAGTGCGGCTATGTCGCCCTTCACTTGGGTCCGGTACAGGCGAAGGTGCTGGAGGTTGGTGAGGCTTTTTGCAGTACGGCTATGTCGCCCTTCACTTGGGTCTGTGACAGGTAAAGCGTCTGGAGGTTGGTGAGGCTTTGCAGTGCAGCTATGTCGCCCTTCACTTGGGTCTGTGACAGGTAAAGCGTCTGGAGGTTGGTGAGGCTTTGCAGTGCAGCTATGTCGCCCTTCACTTGGGTCTGGTACAGCTCAAGGTGCTGGAGGTTGGTGAGGCTTTGCAGTACGGCTATGTCGCCCTTCACTTGGGTCTGGGGGAGGTAGAGCGTCTGTAGGTTGGTGAGGCTTGGCAGTGCGGCTATGTCGCCCGTCACTTGGGTCTGGGAGAGGTAGAGCGTCTGGAGGTTGGTGAGGCTTGGCAGTGCGGCTATGTCGCCTTCACTTGGGTCTGTGACAGGTAAAGCGTCTGGAGGTTGGTGAGGCTTTGCAGTGCAGCTATGTCGCCCTTCACTTGGGTCTGTGACAGGTAAAGCATCTGGAGGTTGGTGAGGCTTTGCAGTGCGGCTATGTCGCCCTTCACTTGGGTCTGGTACAGCTCAAGGTGCTGGAGGTTGGTGAGGCTTTGCAGTGCGGCTATGTCGCCCTTCACTTGGGTCTGGTACAGGTGAAGGTCATGGAGGTTGGTGAGGCTTTGGAGAGCGACATGGGAGGCTTTGCAGTACAGCTATGTCGCCCTTCACTTCGGTCTGGGAGAGGTAGAGCGTCTGGAGGTTGGTGAGGCTTTGGAGTGCGGCTATGTCGCCCTTCACTTGAGTTTTCCCCAGGTTCAGAATCTCCACTACCGTGCAGCCAGCACATCGGACTCCCATCCATTCACATGGATTTCCTTCTCCTATAAAGCCGAGGCCTCTCAGTTGAGCTGCCATCTCCTCCATATTGGTGCACTGGGGTGCTTCTGGAATGGCCTCAGCTTTGCAAACTTTAGAAAATAGAAGGCGCACGACGCCGGGCGACACGTTCGACACAGAAGACAACTCAAATGCGTAACGACGTAGAACTAATCATGAATGAAAAATAAGGTTCCTACTAGTGCTCATGAATGAGGTGAAACACATGAAACGACACCAGAAACATCAATTTGAAATCGATTCAGATCTACATTTCAGGGTTGTCTGGGTCTTAATTGATGCTTGTCATTTTGTTGGCCAAGGTTGAAGATGGTTGAAGAGTCTTTCGACCCCAAAAGCGAGGTGAAGGAATCTCCCCGTAAATCCCGCGTACCTTGCGCCAGCACCTTCAACATACCACGGCAAACTAAGGAGGTCCATTTGCCATCTGAAACCAACAGAAATTCAGCGTAAACCAACCTTACACAGATCTGTTCCAATCCATGCCTTCTTTTGCTACCGCGAGCTCTTTTCACACAACTTGAGTACCATCATGTACCATCCATGTGTCATCCACAGAGATGACGTTCCAAAATTTGCACTTCAATTGTTCCTTTTTCATCTTTTTCCAGCTGCACAAGAGGTCTTTTTCGACACCAGCTTTGCTGATATTTGGCTTCAGCAACTCAGCCTATTACATGGGAGTGATCTATGGTCTCATTTCTACTGTGGCCTGGTTACATGTTCTTGAATTTTCTTGAATCATGGCGGCTTATCCTTGCACATCTGTTCCCGACTTTTCTGAACCTACTCACTTGGTTTTTCCTGACGACTTTTGTTTGACTTGCAATGATCTTGACGTATCCTAGTGTACCTGACCTTACTTCATCAGTACTTGCTTGAAGAGTACCTTAAAATACCTTCAAGGTAACTTAACTCATCTTCTCTAGACATACAGACATACAGACATACAGGTTATCTGAATTGGCCTTGCCGTATCTGAGCGTTGTTGGACTTGTTCAAAGCTATCGAAATGTATGCAATTAACAGAACTTGTTATCAAATCTATTGGTCTATCTTCGCTTATATATCTTATGTGGGTTGGGTCAATACCTGGTCCCGTCTTGCGTTCCCAAATAAGACTTTTAAGTCTAAGTGGCGTTTAAAAAGCCCAAAATGGGACCATAGGTTTTGATCGACTTAGTCTTGATAATCAGTCTTCACTTGCTCAACCAGAACTTGAGTTTTCTGCTCGTCTGATCTTGACCCCTCTGAACTTCATCTGAACCTATCTTGACTTTCCTGAACTTTCCTGACTTATCTGATCTTCTAGAAACTTGTCTCAACATCTCAACCTCAAGTCTTTCCCTGTCTGGACACATCATCTGGCAACTTCCCTTCGCATGTCCGTGCTTACCGCAAGTCATCTGCAGACATCTTGCCTTACCCAGCAGATTGAAATAGATTGAAATTCCAGCACTTCTTAGACTTCTTGTTGGTTTCTTCTTGACTGCTAAGGCTTCTTAGATTGTGAGTTGGTCGAGCCCCTTCAAGTGTGCATGAACATGTTGTTTGAGTTTTCTTATTCCAACTTGCAGAGGTTCATCTAATCTCAGGTTCGTAACTTTTCCACACATGCTTTGCTGTATTGATTGCTTCATCTTCTCTTCTTACGACGTACCTCCTCGTCTTTGCCTGAACCTGTTCTCGCCGTGACCTTTTTGAACTCCTTCTCTTAAGCGATCTGCCTTGTATATCAACCTGTCTTATCTGACCTCAGAGCATTTCGATTCCTCTTCGCAATCCTTGAACTTGTCCGAATCGTAGTTTCTCTCTACCTATTTGTTTTCTTTATCGAAAAAAATTACGAGCTTTCTCTGCTTTTTGTTGTCATGTCGGGTCTTTCTTGATATATCTTAGCCAATCTTTGCCTCACCGATCTTCATTCATTCCAACTTAACTCATCATCTGAAGCCCGAACTAGCATGTTTCAAGGTATCTTCACTCATCTTTGTCTTTCCTCATCTTGATTTGTCTTGCTTAGATTTATCCAATCCTCAGTTGTCTTAATCTACATTGACTTGTTGAGACTCATTGGAACTTCTCTGAACACCTGGTAGCTGATCTGGACTCCTTCCAACTTATGTTGACCTGTTTCAGCTTGCATTCAATCCACGTCGATAATGGATTTCAACTTTTCTCACCATATCCTACATATCCTTGTTTCAACCTATCTGATCTTGTCTCACTGTTTCTGATCTTGAGTCTTGTCACATCTTGTCACTTTGTCTGATTTCATTTCGCCTTGACTTGCCCTCACGTATCTTTGCTTGCCATAGCTGAAAGATCCTTGCTACTTTTGCCTCTAAGCTGGTCTGGGTTGCCTCTTTGCGTCTTTAAAGCGCAGGTACATGTTTTCGCATTGAATTGGTGCCCGTCTACAGTGTCTACAGCCTAAAACATGAGTTCTGGGCGTCACACTAGACAGTCTTTTTACAAGAAATGCAACAAAAATAACTGGCACACGTAGGAAATGATCAGGGGATAAAAAAGAAAACCCTGGTTTGTTCTGAGGCTGACTTCCAGGATCTCCCCCGGTTTCCATGGTTTCCTACTCAAATTCTTAAGCATTGATGACTACCTAGGAACAAATTTCATGAACAACAGGCTATCACAGGCAGTCATAGGCTGTCCGGGTTTCAGAGTTTCACAGATTTTGGGATATGCTGACAGTCCAAGCGACTGGAGCCCTGAGCCGAGCAGGCGCACCCGTACTGTGGTTCTTGTCTAGGCGGAGCTTCGACCAAGGGAAGTCTTTGTCCTCGTGCATGGTTGCGAGTGATGCGTCGGCAAAAATGGATGTTCTCAAGACATGTGTCTGGATGGATCAATTGCTAACTTTACGCACCACAAATCTCACTGATTGCACGAGATGACATTTCTAACATGTTTGTCACGTTTTCTTCATTGAAAAACTTCAGAAATTCTCCAAATTGAAACAACCTGACGGGAAATGACGGGAACATAACTTGAGTCACACTTTCTGCTGCCTGAGCTTCGTCCCAATCAGCACTGTGTGGCCGAACTGCAGCATTGAGCGAAAGGCAGGTGATCAGTGACACGAATGTGAATCGAACTCACATACAACGAGCGGAGGCGACTCCAGTCATCTTGAGCCATCTTGAGCCCATATGTTGAGATACGTTCAGCACATACGTTGAAGCGTTGGGCCACATACGGTACGGATTCTTTGAAACTCTTGGCTCTTGCACATTGGCAGCTGACACGACTGAAACCAGCTTTCGTTGACGCGTGAAGAAGGCAATGATTGCAAAAAGATTGCAAAACAAATTGGATGTGAGCCGTGCTCAAAACCTATAGATTCAAAAAGCGTAAGGATGTGCTTACACACAGCTTATACGTTGCTTATGCCGCTGAGGCTTTTCCTTAATCATGGAAGACCTGAGAAGGGAGATAACGAAAACTAGCTTTCGCATGCTTTCGCTAGAAAAAGAAAAGGAAGAATGTCAAAAACAAATAGAAGTCAACTGCCAATTTTGCTGGTCTTGGTTTTCATGCCGGAAGCCAGAAGGCGTAGTATCCACTGCCCCGCGGAAGGAGTAAGTATATTATTGTCGAATACATCGCCAATGCAGGCCAAGCCGGAACCCCCGAAGACCGGACGAAGGGCAGGTCGAACGCCTCCGTCACCAAATTGACTAGCGTAAGACTTGGGCGACTCTGGGGCCTTTCCCCACACCAAAGCCTCACATTCGCCAGTAGACCACTTAAGGGTAGCCTGCTGTAAATGATCCGGGCAAGCGATCGCAAGCAGTTTGCAACGCACAAGTGTCCTCTCTGATTGCTGATTGATTGTGCTTTCTATGCCCTCTGAGTGTGCTTCCGATGTCTCCGCTCTAGGCTCTAGGTATGCTTTTTATGGGTGCTCTCTGAGCGTGACCTCCAAGTGTCTTATGCACGTGCTCTGTCTCTCTCTCTCTAATTACTTGTGCTCTTCAAGTATCAGTATGCTCTTCAAACATGCTCATTCATGCTCCCTCTGTGCGATTTTCTGTGTGTGCTCTATCAGCGTGCTCCGTAAGAGTGCTTTCTATGTGCGCTCTTCGGGGGGGTGCTCTGCGACTTGCCATTCCGGTCTTAGCAGTCTACACAACCTGCCTGCCCCACATCTCTGGACTTGGAGTTTCAAACCGTTGCAGGTGCAGTTCGGGAGGAGTTTATCAGGATATGTGTGTCTCCCTCTCTCTCTCTCTCTCTCTCAAAGGAAGCGCTTTCTCCAGGTTGAGTGACTGCCATCCCCGTGTGCACATGTCAAGTTTCAGGAAGCCCCTTCATTTTTTCCTTCGCAGCATCGGCATCTGATTGGAGAAGGTAGTCATAGTCCTTGGAACACTTCCACACGGCACGGGTTCGTAAATACCACCCACCACCTGCATCGGGTCTTTGAGACCCATTGAGTGCAAGCAAGTCGCGATCCAGACCTAAGTCGGTGGCACATTTTACTCGTTTCAATTGGATCCAAATTCCATATGAGAACTATGTGCGAAGTAAAATCATAGGCGCCCTGCATCACGCTTGATGAGCGTAACGATAATGCATCGTTGGTTCGCCTCCTTGTCAATCAGCCAGCCCGACTCGTCTGCCCGAATGTCTTTCCACAGCTGGCCCTCCAGAGGCAGCTGATCTTTCACGCGCACCGACAGGTGAGAGCGCCTGCAGCATCGGCATCAGCCGTGTAATGCTGTGTAAAGGGACACCTCCAGCACCGCTTAAAAAAGAAAAAAAACATGCCATCCCAGGCCTGATGTCAACTGTCACGTCCTTGGCCTGGACGTCATCTGTAATTGGCACGAAGACCTCCGTTCGCATTGCAGTAATTTATTCACAACCGAACCCCTTGATGAATGACTCATGTATTCATGTATGGATCGATATGAACGTCGTCACCCCTAACAAATCATAGGGACAAAAGAAAAAATACTTCGCAAGAGAAAGGAACTCATGGTCTTTTACACGTACATAGTTCATCATAGTTCGAGGAGTCCAAAGTCCAGACATGCTGTGACACATGGCCTGGACATCCCTTTCCGGTCCATTTCTGTTGCCTGGTTTCTGTGCCAAACATGCCCAAACTAATCAAATGGCCAAGCTGCAGTGATTTCCTCTTCACTGTCTTCTCCCGGACCCCCCTTCCACCACCATTGGCTCGTAGTTTGATCACTCCTTCACATCCCACAAGTCTGACAGACACAAAGATCACAAAGATGGACAAATCCAGTCATCTGACTCCAAGCCTCCAGTGAATTTTCAGTATCCTTCTCTCAGAACAGTGGATGCTCCGTCCTAGAGCATCTTCTTGGTGTGGCATTTCCCCTGCAGGTGTCTAGCTGCAATCTCTGGGTTGCTTCTGGGTTGCTCCAAAACGCAAATCCAACTGAGATTTCAAGATGTTTCCGGATCGTTCAGACCTTTTAAGCCATTTAAGCACAGGTCACAACATGTCACAACTGTGGCGCTGGGTCCCCATGGTCCCCATGGTCCCCATGGTCCCCAGCCTTGGCAAGACTAGCGCCGGGGAGGAGGCCCAAGCAATAAACAGAAAGATCCGAAAGACCATGCCTGGGAGGCTGCTGAAACAGCCATGCAGCCAGGCCATGCAACTGAACTATGGATCCATACTTGGCACCTCGAAGGTGTAATAATGTGTAATATTTATGATAGGGCTGCAGCTGTAGATACATGGCATGACATGGTAACATTCCGTTTTTTGAAGACAATGTTTGATGACTTGATGACTCTCATTTTGTGGCCGACAGGCTCATGTGGCTCGCAACATCTCACAATGCAAGACTGCAAAGTCTGACATCATTTTTGGCGGCACTAAGAACTGCTGTTCTTAGTCATGACGCATTTTCGAGATCTTGGCATGCCATTGGATCCATTGGCCACGACAAGCATGGCAAAGGTGGCACCAATCGTCGCGCGACTCAAATGATATGCAGCTCTCTGTGAGGACCCTTGGCATGTGTACCTTTAACTTGCGACCGTGATATCCATGATATTTAAAATCCAAGTTGTCTGAGGGATCCCGGGTGCCAGTGTTCGGCTTGTGTTTGTGGCTAAGATAAGCTGACTGCGGGACGTCTGTGTCAAATTTCCAAAAATGACATGCTCACATCAGTGTGCTTGGTGTGCTTGAGCACCATGCAATTGCCCTTGCCCTCCTTGACCCTCCTTGCATGTCATGATCATCTCATGCGCTTTTCTCCGAACTGTACCTTTTGGTGAAACATGGTGGAACTATTGCAGGCACCTTGGCCTTCCACAAGCTCCAAAGGAGTGGATCTAGCTGCCATTTCAGCCATTTCAAACGGGCTACGCTTGCTTCGTGGATCTTCGTGACAAGGCGCCCACCTCAGAGTGTTAGCTGTTAGCCGAGCCTTGAACCCACCTGTCATGTGAACTGCCAAGGCCAAGACATGCCAAAATCCTACAAGTACTCCACAACAGTTCCGAGAACATCCTTGCAGCGGTCATTACATGTCATCACCAAACTTCACATATCACACTGCAGCCAAAGAGCATAAAGAGCAATGTACTGCAAAGCCTCCCTGCCACGCAAACAGGGCCGAGTGACCCATGAGCCACTAGCGGGCACCTCTGCAGGTCGACGGGTCTGACGCTCTTCGACATCTCAGAATTCAATCATATGAAAATAACCGAAGCAGAATACATGAATTGAATTCAATCATATCGGTTTGTCCCGCTGTGATCGTCAAGAGATGTATCTTCCAAGGAAGACAACACGGCGCAACCAATTGAGAAGTCACTAGAGCTCCCTGAAAGATTGTCGACATCGCAGGCCTCTGCGCTTTTCCACAGTGTGCACAGGCGTAGTCATCTTGCGCATCACTCGCTATCAGATTCGCTATCACTCCGTTGGCATGGCACAGATTTGTTGTGCGCGGGGATCATCAGAGATCCAGGAGCTAAACCTTCGTGAGGCAAACGTAGGAAGCGTAGGAAGCGACTTCCACCTTGCAACTGTGGCTGCAGACCGGTACTGCAGGTTTCATGAGACCGAACACGACACCACGACCTGAAGAGGAAAATAAGAGGCCAATGTTGTGAATGCCAGGAATGCCATGCCAATTCCTTCACTGACGCAGAAATCCAGAAATCTGTCGTTGACAAGCTCTCAGTCACTCCGGTTCACTATGCCTTGATCTGAGGATGCAAAGGCACAGCTAGAGCAGCTAGATATGGCTAGATCCAAAGCTACCTGCAGAGCTGCAACAAAAAAAAGTAAACCAGATTAAACCAGCCAACAAGACTAGCATAATACTACCATTCACCAACATTAAAATCAGAAGTCTTTGGCATTAAGCCGATGACTCCGACGCTGGTAGCTAGGACATCCCTGGTGTGCCACAGGTGCGGTTTTATGCGGTTTTCATAGTCTTACCGTTCTTCTTTAGCCTTGTGCGCTACGCAAATGTCGCAATTCATCTCCGTTTGTTTCCAGCTTGTTTTAGCGAAACACTGTCAGGGTCATATCTTCAGTATCGTGAGGACACACGGATTCACAATGCTTGACACTGTTTATCTAGACTTGCGAAACTAAAGACGCGAAAAGGCATCTTCACTCATTGGGTGGGATCAAAGAGGTTCAAGCGTGATTGAGACATCCTCAAATTCTGCTCAAATCTGTCAGTACTGTCCACCCCCGCTTGACAAATGTAACCGCCTTTCGAATCGTGCTGTGCTCTGCTGTCTCTGGGCAGTTTCGCAGGCACTGACTGCAGCCTCAACTCTGTAAAGAGGACAAACAGCTTCTTCAATCATGAAACGTCAGATGTGTCTGGAAAATTGTTTCCAGTTTCCTTGATTTTATTCCCACAGCACTCTTTGCAACCAAGCAGCTCCGAAGCTAATTTCATCTGCCTGCCTCAGGTGCTGGGAACTCTATGTGAAGCCCACACTCCATGTCAATGGGCATGGCTGAGGCCCAAACACCTGAGTCATCTCCATTTCCTGGGAGGTGGAGAACCATCTTCGGTTTGAAACATGTAAAAGAATGCAGTGTCTTTTTTCTGGTTTCCATGCGGAAAACCGAAGACCTGTGTCATTCCAAAGTCTGCCCATTGTCTCTTCGAGGCTGGGCCGAGGCTCTGCCAGAATTCTGTAGGGCAACTCCCACCAACCAGCTTTCTCGGCCGCACTGATGGCTCCGCTGTGACCTTTGATGGGATTTCAATCACCCCAAACTTGGAAACAATATGAAGCAATCAAAATCAAAATTGGTTGGTTCTTACAGCACTTTCAAGGTATGATTCTGATGCAGTAGGGGTAGATTGCAGAAGATTACAGTACCATACAATACCCAAGTTCACAAATTGAAAATTCTGAGGTTTCAACTCACCAGGTCCACCTGAAGGAAGCGGTTCTTCATGGCCCGAAAGGTGGAGAGAGCACGAGGCCATGCATTGGCTACCTCAGTCTGGATTCGTGGGCTCACAGATCTTCACAAATGCAGTTTCAAATGCACCTAGACCTAGATGCACGTAGGAGCCTAGGCGACGGTGAGTAAAGGTTCCATCGGCGTGCGGGGAGGTAATTAACCCGAAAGCGTTAGAATCACGGTCGCATTACTCGACCTGGTGTAGAGAGAACAAAAGCGGAGTCAAAGTCACACTGCAAACATCTGCAAACCATAAGGACAGAATTTCATCTGGCACCCACTATACCGTAACGTTTTCGCCAGAAAAGGTTGCCAAACGCTTGGCCAGGTTCACAGGCACTGGTGGCGGCATTGCAAAAGATGACGTTGGCCAAGAGACCTGATGCCTTCGTGTCTTGGAGAAGGGTGCATGCTTGTAGCCACCTGTTCGCCTCCAGTTGAAGTCATGGGTAGGCTTTATGAAGCACCATATATCGGGATGGATTAGATATGATTATATAGATTTTAATGATGACGACTCGCACATCATCCATGTCAAGGCAAATGCATTGTGTGCGTGTGTGTCAACAGCAGCTGGGGCAATCTTTGGCCCAATGCGAGCCTTCTCGCAAGCACTGGCGAGTGCGGCAAAGCCGATGATATCAGGTTCAACCTCAGCTTGTCACGCAGAGTCACCCCTGAATCATAGAGTCATCGACACCTTTTTTGTACATTGATTTGCTACGATATACTCATATGAATCATGATATTATGAATTCACATGTGATCACATGTCTGTCTTCAGACCAGGCCTGCATTGATGCTGAGCCTGCCAGGCTCAAGAGGCCAATGTCCCAAAAGCTGCACCTGAGAGCTGCCACAATCGCCAAGTTTTCGATGGATGCACCAAGCGACACAGAGACCGATAAGACAGCAAAGAATGCGAAAGACATTGTGAAACTGAATCACATTGGGCCGACAATGAGCGTAGAAGCTGTCGCAATCATTTGGATCTGATCTAAGAAAGGGGCTTCTCACACGCGCTGACAGCCGCATTGGAGGAGATGCTCGTGACTCGTAGCACGGAAGTTCTGAATGCCTTTTCCCACTGCGTGCCCTTGCCGTAGGACCGGAGGAGAGAATTCTGACCTTCGGAGGGTCAACACTCAATGGGTTTCTAAAAGGTAAAAGAGTCATGCTATGTCATGCTCGTTGTATACTTGCTAATCTGAAGGCAGAAAACATAACCATACATAACCCCAATGTCCAACTGCCTCCCAACACCTCTCAACCCTGCCAGAATTGAGAAAGGCACTGATTTCTGTACTTTTCAATCCTCCGGAGTACATGTCGGCATAGAGCTGGCACGTCATCTTCCATTCTTCGTTGCACCTCTCCATAGCGGCGTTGAAGCTGACGACATCCGCAATGCGCCTACCTCTCAGCCCTTGCAGCAAATCAATGGCTGCTGTCCAGCGATCACCACATGCGGCAATGGCTCCGTTCCATAGGAAAATGCCACTTTCGGTCCCGGCACGCCTACTCAGCCCCAACAAGTGCATGGATGAAGTCCAGTTGGTGTCCGAATAAGACGTGGTAGCGGTGCTTGCACTGATCTGGTTCAGCCTGGCCCAGTCCGACCGTCCGACCCCAACAGTCTATAACAGTCTTCTCTGCATTTTCAATCATTTTCATACATACATGCCAACCCTCCAGCAAACAAAATAAATAAATGTCTGTGATGTGTTGTGCTCCCCTGCCTCAAATGGTTGGTAGTCATCACACGGAGCAGTTGAGAGACGCTGCGCCATTTCGATCCCTCTTGGCCGATCAAAGCACCAAAGGTAGCAATGGAAGGCTGCAATCCCATCTGCTGCATCGTATCGAGGAAAACCAAAGATAATGACCAGTTTCGACATCCACACTTTGAAATTGCATTGATTGCAGAATTGAAACTGATGATGCTGGGCAGCAGGGTTACTTCAATCAGCTCCTCCAAGAGTTTGATGGCCTCCTCCCACAAACCTGCCTGATGGCTGGGAACATTGCTTTCTTTAGGCATGACTGGAGCTAACAAAGGCTGGAGATAGATGAGGTATGATGAGAGTTGATGAGAGTATGATGAATTACGATGAATTGCCGAATTATCAACATTATTATCACGAATGAATCACGAGATAGTATGCTCACAATTGCCCACATAGCGGCCAACCCCTCACTTGCGCACCACACTTTCCCCTCACTTGCGCACCTGACCGCCTACTTTCCCCTCACTTGCGCACCCGCAAGCCTATTTTCCCGTCACCTGCGCACACATACTTTGCCCTCTCACCAACAAAGCAATGATCAGCATGCTAAGTCTTTATTTAGACATACTTCGCCCTCTCCCCAACAAAGCTATGATCAGCATGCTAAATCATTATTTAAATCTTCCCCCCTCTGCCCTACAAACAATGATCAGCATGCTAAGTCATTATTTAAATCATGTGTAGACACACTTGATGCTACTCTGTAAGATCTTCTCTTCAACAACACTCCAAGAGGTTCATGGATGGAAGTTCAGAAGTCCAAGCAGCCATCAATGCCTATCCATGTTAAAGAACAATCGCAACAAGCCGTCATGCTACATACAGTGTTAGATCTTCTGGTGCATGTTCGACACACTTGCTGCAACACGGTCAGATCGTAGCCATCTGGTGGAAAACTCACCTGCACAATGTATGCATGCATGCAATATAATATAATGTAATGTACTGTGATGAACTGTAATGGAATTGAATGGAATGGAATGCAATTGAATGGAATGTATGTATTGATTGTATTGTATTGTATTGTACTGAACTTTTCTGTAGTGTATTGTATTGTAATGTATAGCTATATGTAAATCTACATGTAGATGTGTATGTAAATGTAAAAGTAAAAGTAAATGCAAATGTATGTGTATGTATATATATGTATGTGTATGTATATGTATGTGTATGTATGTGTATGTATCTGTGTATGTCTGTATGTATGTGTGTCTGTATGCCTGTATGTCTGTATGTCTTTATGTCTGACGTACGTACGTACGTACGTACGTATGTATGTATGTATGTATGTAT
>Ga0126342_10009124_pt1 | contig 17774 bp, 13 predicted proteins | sample Cyp1metagenome_FD_92528 | JGI IMG/M metagenome (GOLD analysis project Ga0126342, IMG submission 92528) | Coral microbial communities from Lord Howe Island, Old Settlement Bay, Australia - Cyphastrea 1 metagenome | ecosystem: Host-associated > Invertebrates > Cnidaria > Coral ... | reverse complement strand
TACCGATTCAGAAACTTCTTCCAGTAGCACAGGTAATGGAACCGAACTTCCTCTTTGTTGATGCTAGCATGGAAGGCTCAAAAATTGCATAATACTATTTGACTATCTTAACTGCAGGCCAGCTACGTAACACACATTTTCAAGGTTCTATCAACAAAAACATATATTATTATTTACAACCACACTTCACACCATTCATCACCATTCTAAAAACCAAAAAACCAAGCCCAACTTCCCAACACTTAGAATCCATTGGTAGCCACTGAAGGCCATGGTTTTCCCATGGTTTTCCCATGGTTTTCCCATGGTTTTCCCATGGTTTTCCAATGGTTTTCCCATGGTTTTCCCACCGTTCAACCACCATTTTTTCACCATCCAACGATGTCCCGTCGTCGTATGTCGTCGTGAAAAAACCGTCCTGTATCGCCGCTGGCGGCCAGCACCGTGATGCCACGGAGGCCCAACTTGGCGAGTTCCAGGTTTCCGCGACGCTGGTAGGGCAGGGAATAGTCCTGACGCGTTGTGTCCGGTTTTTTCCGCGTTTCAAGGGAATCTGAGCTATAGAATTGAAGATATATATATATATTTATATATATATATATATTAATAATATGTAATTATGACATATAGTTATTGTAAATATAATATGATTTCAATCATATGGGAATGTATGGGAATGTATGGGATAGGGAGTTCAATCATTTCAGTGGTATGATATGAGCAATGAATCTCAAAATATCTCATGCATTTTGTTCGTTGAAAGGCGTTTGAAACATGTTGAGACGACCAGCAGGCCGTCCTCTTCATTTTCGCCATAACTCAGGGAGTGCACCAAAGGTGGATTGCTGCCTCGAATGGACGTGCGTGAAATGCAGCTGAACCTGAGTTTTGACTCAAAATCTTCAACAAGTGGCAGCCATCATTTTCATATCAAATTATAACCACCAACAAATCAACAGGTGGTTATCACTGTGTAATCACATTATATCACAGAGTATCGCTTTCACATCACATGGTGATGACTCTCCTGCCAGTTGAAAAATGTTGGAAAAACCAGCGATTTCAGAATCTGCCGGGGGTCTGTTCGCCAGCTCCAGCAACCACTCCAGGAAAGGCCTCAAAGGTCGTCTCTTCAAACTGGGGGCACCGTTGAGTTTGTGGAATCCAAGACGAAATGCCAAAAGTCCATCTTGGGTCTGCAAAGCAAATGGCCAAAATTCATCAGCTTTCATTGCGATAACAAATAGTCCCTACACCAAGTGGTATTGATATATCTATATATATATATCTTGAAACTCAAAAATCAACAAAAACACAGCATATGAAAAAAAACACGAGGTTTTTCCACAAAAACCCGATGTTTTCAAGACCCAGAACTTCACCAAGCCGCTCATGCGCCGTTTGGAGATCCCCTCCAGGAGTGGCCCAGTAGGTCATTGGCACGTTGTTCCCCATGGCCTCTGGGGGATGCCATGGTAACCCCAACATGCAGCCCCTATATATTGTTTACCCATTGACCACAGATAATTGGGGCAAACCGTTAAACCCCAATGATTGTTTCTTCATGTTTGTTCCATGAATTCTGAGATAACATGAAGAATTGGAAAACCATGGCGGCCATAGAGAAAATCTATGACAATGTCCTATAGCAAAACGATCTACAAGTCATTTGGCTTTACCAAATCTATGTTAGTTTTCTGGAGGGGACTAACCAAAGCTCAATGCTTGCTGGTCAGAACACCCTCAGGCCACAGACACGATTTGGATTGAAGCAAGGTGGAGCACGAACACTCAGGTCCCGTATGACGTACAATGACGTACAGGGGCGACTTTCACTAGCTCCTGACACAAGAAATCATCTGGACACATTTTTTCCTGTCATGTTCTGTCTTTTAATATCTTTTCATTGTCTTGTAACGGACCTGTCAACATCTTTCAACAATTACGCGCTTCTTGTCGATTCAGGGCATGGTTGTAAGCCAAGCATCTACATTCCCGACACAGAACTAAAATGAACAAAGCCAAAGTTTCGGGAATGATGAATGATTCATCCTATATTTATAATTCTTTATAGTCAATATATCATAGACAGTATCTATATGTATCTATTACATATATGGGTTTGTCTGAAAATAGGGTATATTCCCAATTATAGCCATTTAATAGGGATAATGATCATTAACCATTGGGTTTAGGGGTACACTATTTTCAGACACACCCATATGCCAGGTTGGGATGACATGATGATGTCCCCCGCCATCCCGCCTGGATCCACTGCATGTCGATGTTGCCCTCCACCCCCGGCTCTCCGCGAGGTCCCTGAAACGAGGCGGCCGGTTGCCGGCGCGTGCCCATGGCCATATGGAAGAGCCGGGCATCTTCCTGGGCACGTTGAGGCATACCCTCTGGTAATTTGGTACATAGCTATTGAAAATGGCCATAGAAATAGTTGATTTTCCCATTAAAAATGATGATTTTCCATAGCTTTTTGTATGTTTACCAGAGGGTACCCCCAGAAAAATCCCACCAGGAATCCAAGGGATGAATTTCTAGCCAAAATGGGGAGATGTTAAGGAGAAATTTCAGGCCAACTGGGGAGATTTTGGAAGATTGCTTTGCGAATATTGTGGCCAACCTCATTGACAGTGAAAAATAGCTTTCCTAGAGCACACCGTAGTCATGTCATGCTTATTCTGCAACATGCAATGGCAAAACAAAGGCCTTTTAAGATGCCTCAATTGGGCTTTGTTCAACGATTTGAGGACACTAGACTCTCAGCTCAAAACAGTGGGCGACAATGGTTCATAAACTTCACGTCTAGCCAAATAATTAAGTGAGCAAACATCCACCCGGCCTCTATATTACCACCATTTACCACCTATCTCGGCCAGGAAAACAACATGCTGATCCACAATGTCTCCGTTGTTTTTCTGAAAAGAATGCACCGATATTCCCATTGCCCCGATATCAACATCACTTATACCCTCTGGTAAACTAACATAACTATGGAAAATCACAATTTTTCATGGGAAAACTCACTATAAATGGCCATTTTCAATAGCTATGTTAAATTACCAGAGGGCATATATCTCGCTTCTGCTGGATCTTCCCCCCCATAATTTCCCAGCTGGATCGCCTCCGATGCGCTGATATTGAAGAAACTCGCCACTGCCTGGGAGTTGTTGCTTGCCCGATTTCGAGAGCCATCTGGCACCTCGATCACCATGGAATCCATGGACAAAGCATGTGGAGAATCCATGAATTTTCCATGCCATGGCCATGGTTTCCACAGGAAACGACCTACAAACCATGGATGGGTCTCTGTTACTGAGATGAGTTTGGAAGTTCGATCGTGGGTGCTAGGATGTGCTAGGTATACTCCGAGGAGAACGTTGGACTTTTGGTCTAGACTTTGAAAGGAAACAACATACCCTCTGGTAATTTGGTACATAGCTATTGAAAATGCTGGATTTCTTTCGTGGATTTTCCCATTAACAAATGGTGGGTTTTCCCATTGAAACCCATGGGTTTTTGGGCCTTTTTTTCAAGTAAACTGTCTCCAACTCATCCAATGTGGCCGAAAAATCACCAGCTCGCATCCAGGGCACGTGGTACATTCTTCGCAAATCACCCACCTCAGCCACCGTCGCTGGTGGCCAGCAGCAACTCCCAGCGATTCGTTCGTCAACGAGAGTCATCCCGACATATCCCAACGGTAGAGTTTTTTTTTTTTAAACATCCAACATACCCTCTGGTAAACTAACAAAAAACTATGGAAAGATCCACCATTTTCAATGGGTAAATCCACTATTTCTATGGCCATTTTCAATAGCTATGTACCAAATTACCAGAGGGTATCTGACACATTCTGACACTATTGTAGAGGTATATAATATACAGGTGCTGTATGTTATCCATATCTGTGCCATATCTGCCGTGCTCAAAACGTGGTATCTACATGGTTTATGGATGTTTATGGATGTTTATGGCCATCCATCCCATGCCGTTGGAAATCCGAACATAACGGGGTACTCTAAATCCTGAACTGAACATTATGAATGGGTATACAAATCACTATGAAATACTATGAATATATGAATGGATTGATGATTTCCATCCCCTAACGGCCCTAACGGCCCTAACATCTGTAAATCATCTCCATTTATCGCCTCAGAAACACCATTGGCTGATCTCGAGATCTCCATGGACTCCAAGGTGCAGTCATGCTGAGAGAAGGGAAGGCCAACCTCTCATAGGTCACCCAGGCACTCTGGCTGCCATCCGCAAAGACCTCGGACCAAGTCCATACCGGGACCCTGTAGTTGGGATGAAAAAAATGGGTTTTTGTGGTAATTAGATGTTTCAGAACCTCCATAAGTTGAGATACAACGCCTACTTATGTATCGTTGTTTTTCCCCACTGAGTAGAACTGCACCCAAAAAAGTACTAGTACCTGGTGGTTTGTTTCATGATGGAATTCCAAAGATCCTCCATACCTGGTGTCAACAATCCCAACTTCGCCCGGCTTGCAGCACGGGATTTCTTTTTCGTTGGAAAGTCCCAACCTGGAACCTGAACCGAAGTGCTATAACTTAGGATGATCCCGGGCATGTCAATATATATATATATATACAGTATGTATGTATATATATATATATAGGCATGAGTGTATGAGTCAAGATCTTAAACCCAATTATCCACACAAGGGAAATGATTGGGAATGTCGAAAACAACTCGATGCCGCATCACCTTCGTAGGCGTGCAGGTCAATGTCGAAGCACAAATCCACCAACAATGACCATCCCATGTATTCACTTGACGTATCCGATGATTTTTCCACCAACATCTGATAGCTTATAGTTTATCAAATTGCCATTTATTTTTTGCATTTGTTCTATTTGTTTTGCCATTTTTGAAAACGTTTTTGCCCACCTGGCCCGTAGTCCAAGCCGCCGCTTGCAGTTGCAACTCAGTGGGGGAAAAGTTCACCAAGCCCTCAGGCAGCACAGACGACAGGATGGTATTGATCTTCATCCTCCAAAGACCTCCAACTATATATGGGATCATTCATGTTTATTTGATGTTCATGCCCAAATATATAAGATATATATGGGATTATGTTTAACTATTGGATTCTCATCCCCCAAAAAATAGAAAATAGTTAAACATGATATTAGACTCTTAGACCTAGAAAAATTAGAAATTTTTAAGAAAACATTAAAAATCCATCCGTTTTGCGTTTGGCCCTCTCCCCAAGGGAAATTTCTCACGCCGACCTGGGGTTCAAACATCTGGTCCGGACATTTGGGTGCCCCCGGTCCAAATTTTCCAATGCCTTCAAAAAAAAAGGCCAACAAAAGTTTGACATGGTTTAATGATGTTGAATGGCACATAAACATTAAGCCATGTTCTATATCTGTGGATTAAACATCATTAATGATGTGCTATATCAGGTTTAACATGTACAAACATGGTTAAACCATGTTTAACATTTACATGGCACATGTTCTATATCTGATTGCAGAAGGAATCCGCGATCAAAGTCTGAGTCATCATTGGCGGTTGGGCCATGTCCATCATTGATATAAAGACTTCATTACCACTGATCCCTATCTTAAATCAAAACAATGATATTTGTAACTATATAATCCTAATTAATCCTATATAGCTATGTAATGCTATGTATAAATATAACCTATCATATTTAGGGATACTATTGATGATTCAAATCCGTCCTGCCAGTGCTGCCCAGTCTCCAGAGACGGACCCAACACAATCACGCACGTGATCTGTACACCTTGGACCCCGGAACTGGACCCCTGTTCTTTGGGTGCGAATGTTGTGGTGTTCCCGGGGATGCTCAGGAATGGAAACTGATTGAAGGGAATCATGAAACTTCATGAGACAAAAAAAATGTTCATGATTCTTGAGTTTGAGTACAATTAGTACAATTCATGAAACTCTTTTATAATTTGTTCATAAGAAGGGATTCATAATATGTTCTTGAGTTTGCCTTCCTTCTTTTGGATGGTACAAACAAGAAGCACAAATGGGGATGCACAGCCGAAGTTTCTGAAACCACAAAAGGGTCAAGTACGGTACAACAGCCAATTCTCCGTGGCTGGCCTATTCCAGCATTAGTGAGTGCAAGTAGATCTGTTGGTTGGGACTGTTCAATTCCACAAGCATGACCTTGCAGTTGAGCCCAGCCACGACTTCTTGGTCTTTTCAGGAGCAAAACCCCCAGGGCATTTTTCAGGAAAATCCATGGATTTCAACTGTTAGGCACATCACTCACATCACCGTTTCAGCACGGTCAAGGTTTTTACGCGTGTTTTGAGGAGGAAATCCACACTCTCAGGCTCATTCGGGCTTGATCTTATCAGCTGTAGCCATGTGCACAGCTGCTTTTGGTCCCTGGCTGCAAGTTGGGTTCCCAAGCTTGACTCGTTGAGCCCCGCCACAGAACACGAGTCCTGCAGGTCGAGAATCCCAGCGAACAACTGCCATCGACATTGGAAAATGCATCGACTTTGACTGGAAAAGTCATGAAACATGCTGCCACATTGTGTCAGCAAAGAATATAGGTTGATAAAACCTTTTATGAACATTCTATAAATCAAGAAACACAACTGGGGGCACCACCAGTTAGCATGACATGGCGTCAACTTCGGACCCGCTCCTCTTGTACCTCTGCTTGAAGTTTCACAGCTTCCCTCGGACAACTCAACATGTGGCGTCGTGGCGTTGCAACCAACACGGGAGACATGAAAAGTCAGGTGGGATCCTCCCAAGGCTTGAGCAGAAATCAAACATACATTTGAAACCGACATCTATATATATATATAGATCTATATAGGCTATGCATGTCTATGCCATAGCAAACAAATCCAATATTTACAAGAAATACGATTCACGATGGATGATGATTGACTTCAGATCCCATGTTTCAGAGAACAAATTTGCTTTGTCTTGGCCAAATTTAAGCAGCTTGAAGATCTTGAAGGATATGCACCATGGGTTTATCTCCAGCTCTTGGTTCTAGTGTATCTTTATTTTGTCTGCCTGTCAAGACTTCTTATAGAAAACGTACAAGATCTGGCACCGTACTGGGTCGCGGACAAATATTCCCTACCTCAGCATGTTTCGGGACGGATACAGTACCGGGCTCCCGGTAGGGATCATGGGCGCCAAAATGGTGAACTGTGCTTGGTATGAAACATCTCAAGACTTCAGTTCTTCTCCAGTCCATGCACACACTGGAGAGTTCCAAACTCAGTTGTGATACCCTCTGGTAAACTAACATAACTATTGAAAATGGCAATTTATAGTGAGTTTTCCCATTAAAAATGGTGATTTTCCATAGCTATGTTAAATTACCAAAGGGTAACTTGACATCATGAACCTCGATGCAATAGGGCACAGCACTGCCAGCTGACATACTTGCTTGAAAAAACCATGATGATGAAATTTACGTTTGTGCTAGGAATAAACTACCCAAAAGCCACAAGGCACAGTGCACCTATGGCGCTTACATTTATCCCGCCCTGTCTCTCATTCACAATCAGACTTACATCCCCCACCGAGCTGGCTCCATAGTTCCAGTGGCATGATTTTGGCCAAGTCCAATTGCTCGATGCTCAAATCCTAACTTCATCCCAACATTCATCAGGCCCAGGGCACGTCCGGCCACAATCACAGGGGTGCAAATGGCATCATAGTGACGCAGGGCGCAGGTAGCACCAGTTTCATTGGAGCAAAGCTGCCGGTATCTGCAGCTCCGATTTTTGGACCCCGGGAGAATCCTGGGGTCAAAATCATCAAAAGAATGGGTTCTTTGGAACATTCCTTCCACCTTCAAAATATTCAAATGCTTAATCATAGGTTTTGCATGGTTTTGCTTTGTATCCAAATAGAAGAGATAACCCAACATAAGGTCATCAAAGTGTAGAAAACCATCCAAATAGCGGCGTTCCTCCTACATTCTTCTTGACTCGCCCTTCTTCTAATTTATATCCCTATTTATCGTCCAACTCCGACACAGGATCCGGGCCATATGCTGTGCGTGTCTACAAAAAAGGAGGGTTACCATCCAGGTGGCCCTTTTAATAAGGAAAAAACATGAAAAAACAGAAAATTTCGATTCGAAATCAAATTCACCATCAACCACCACTGTTTTCCCAACATTGTCAGGTGGTTCTATATCCCACAAAAAAAAAAAACATCACTATCTCCATCAACATCCCATTGAATCCCATGTTTTATGGTCACCCAGAAGTCTCCACACCTGGCTCGCTCCATATTCAGCAGCACATGCACCTGGAAGCCCCGGTCACGGGCTTCCACCACGAGGACCTTGCTGCTGTTGCCTGGGAGACACGTCCTGAAGATTCCTAAAGTAGATTTACTATGGATGCTGGTTGGTGGTTGACCTACCCCTCTGAAAAATATGAGTTCGTCAGTTGGGATGATGACATTCCCAATATATGGAAAAATAATCCAAATGTTCCCAACCACCAACCAGTAGATTTACTATGCATGAATATTAATTCTTCTTGCACATCTTCCCAACATCTTCCCGATGTTTCAGTGTTTTTTTTTTTAATGTCCATATTCGATCTACTCCACCATGACTATACATATGTCCATGGGACCCCCCAAATAGCTGTTTGTTGGGGAGAATGATGCTAAACTGGTGGATGTAGGAGTATCCTATTTGGAGCTGCATGGCTTCCCCATCAATGGGGGCCATACAGATGTTCAAAAACCAATAGTGGCAGGGGCCTTTGGATTTCAGTGGGATTACCCTTTGGTACTTTTTTTGGTGCCGATATTGGCAATGTGGGATGGAGTTCGGTGGTTGCTGGTGCTACGCCTCAGCTGGTGCCTATCAAAAGGATCAAGTCTGCCAGGTGACCAAAGGTCGGTAGATAACCCCAATGGCCGATTGGAGTGTCCATCATGTTTGAGGTATCTACATTATTTCTTGAATGAAAAAAATGGAGTATCCATCATTGAGGTATTTCATGGTATTGATACGATTTTATTACGTACCCCGTTCCCGTTCTATAACTAGGGCCCATCACGGAGTATCCTCATCACGGTGACCGCAGGGGTCGAGGGTGGAGGCCGCTGAGGTCGATCTGTGCCAAAGCTTCCTCAGTTGGATCAGGGGCCTATGCCTCTGGTAAACATACAAAAAACTATGGAAAGATCCATCATTTTCAATGGGAAAATCACGGAAAACCCACTATTTCGACTGGGTCATTTTCAATAGCTATGTAACAAATTACCAGAGGGTATCAGGTTTCCTGTGTTTTTTTGAACCACACCAAAAACATGACACACTAATTACTTGGTGATACTTGGTGGCTCATCCTGCTTACTAAGTAGGTGATATCCCTGGTTCTAAGTGGGATAAATGGGATAAACGCTACTTATACCCAGGGGTATAGCCTACTTACTAAGTGGGATGAGCCACCAAGTAGCCATGATTATCCCAATGGCTCTCTTTTCTATGATTCAATAAACAAAAAATAACTATATATATATACGTATATGTAAGGTATGCTAGTGATGTACTAATAAGCCAGACGTAGAGGCCACAAACTTTTCACTCTATATGATTTTATGTCTATGAATAAAAATGAGATGGTGATTAAGAATGATTAAGCTGCAATCGGGCCTGGTTGGAGCAAGTTGGGGGGTGTCAGGGTTGGTTGCTGTCGGAATCCATGAAGAGTCATCCAAAATCATCATGCTACGTAGGGACAGAACAAATATGTCAATCCCAGAACCACCTTTGGAGTCTTACAAAAACAGAGGTTTCTGGATGCTTACGGCATCCATACATAACTCAATATCTCAGAATCTCCAACAAAAAAGGAAAAAAACACACACTTGGAAACACACCCTCCCCAGCACTTTCGGAGTACAAAATCTCCAACCTCTCAACAAAATCATCATCATCATCATCATCATCCCAGATCCCTCCCAACTTGGCTGGAACTTTTTGCCGAGCATCTGGCAGCTGCAAGCGCTCCAAGGCTCGGGCGGCAAAGCGAATCTGACCACTGGCCTGGATTTTATGATTTGGTGTCCTAAAAGTCATTCGGTCCATTCGTCCATTGGTCCATAATGATCATACCTGGAGAACCAAAACCCTAAGAATTCTTCGGGTCAACGCAAGAACCTGAGGTATTTGAGAAAAAATAAGAAAACCTCGGTTTTCGATTGAAGACCTCGGGTATTGATTTTGAACCCATACTTAACCCGTACCTATCCCGTACCTAACCCGTACCTATCCCGTACCTAACCCGTACCTAACCCGTACCTAACCCGTACTTTCAGAATGGGTTAAAATACCCCGGGGTTTGTCAGAAAAGCTCGGGTATTTTTTAAACCCTAAGATTTCCCGCAGGGTTTTGCTTCTTAGTATTGAAACCCATGGTTTTGGGGTAGCAACATTTTAGGACACCTCCATTTAGCTATAAGTAGCTGGGGGTTTCCAGTGTCGAGCATCGATCGGATATGGGACGTGAAAACTATCGGATTGGGACGTGAAAATTTCGGCATCGATAGATGGGGATGGAAAAATCGGAACGAATCTTTGGTCAAGCATTCACCGGTAGATATGGTAATATGATATCGTAAAAATTGGGGATTGGAGCATCTAACTTTGTTAGAATATCTCATATAATTACAGCATAATTACTCATAATTTATAAATTATAACCATCGATGAACATCCACCATCCACAAATCAGATGTGGTACCCTCTGGTAAACGTTCACAAAACTATGGACAACCACCATTTTTCATGGGAAAACTCACTATTTCTATGGCCATTTTCCATAGTTTTTTGTATGTTTACCAGAGGGTACATAGAATGGACTCCAGAATGAAAAAGCGTCGGATGGGGCCATGGTTCAGGGGACCTGGTTGGACCGAAAAGATGAACTGTTCATGTTGTGCTGAACCATCCGAATCATGTTGGGGATATGAAAAAAATGACACCCATCCTGAAAATGGTGCTGCACCATGTTTCTATGTTGGGGATATCTAATTTTGACACAAAGCCATATCATCCCATATCTAAATAACATGTGCAAAACTGCCGCTGTTCAAGACTCGAATCCAATGATCATAGTGCTGTGCCAGGCATGGCCAAGGGAAAATGGTGTCCACCTTCTGGGAAAATCGATCTCCAAGTCCACCACCCCAAGCTGGTCATCAAAGTAAGATTACATGTTTTTCTAGGTTAGGTCTTCCAGTTAGTTGGTTTAAACCCATTAAGCTGTGGCCTACATCCCCATTTTTGTCAACCCAAGTTCACGAAGAAAAAAATGTGTCAACTTAGCTATCATAAATCAAACCCAATCCCAATAAGTCTCTGTTTTTTGGTTGCCATTTTCATATGGCTTTTCTTGCCTCACCTTGTACCGGGGTGCCCCCGCCCCCGTCGCCTTGTGGCGAAAGGGCCTGAAGCGAAGCTTCAGCAAGTCTTCCAGCTCCAACACGGATTTCTTCACACGGATGAAGTCTCCCATCTTGGTGATGGCGGCTATGGGATAGGATTGATGGCTACCCTCTGGTAAACATACAAAAAGCTGTGGTACCTCTGGAAAATCCCCCATATTTTGATAGATAAAATCAACTATAAATTGGCAATGTTTAATTTTATAGTTGATTCACCTATTAAAGATTGTGATTTTCAATAGCTATGTTAAATTACCAGAATTTACCAGAGGCTATGGGATAGGATGGGAGTCGGGCCACTAGGGACTGCAATCAATGCAGGGCGCTACAAACACACCCGCTTGTAATACTTGTGTCCACTCATGATATACAAGCTTATACAAGGCTGGAAATCGAAAAAGAATTTGCATACGTACAGTACCTGCCCTCTACAGATACCAAATTGCGCCACATGCCATCCAGCATTCAGCTGATCCACACGGCCTGTTGCCCCGCTGCCAGGATGCTTCGGAAATCATGGTGCCGTTGATTCTCAAATATTTCTGAATCTTTTCAGCTTCTTTTCTGCAACCCAGCAGAGATGCAAAGTTTTCCTCACGGCAATGGCACGGCAACAGGGCCGGATGGTGGTCATGCCACCACCTAATTAGGGGATAAAAAAGGGCCGAGTGCTCAGGTAAGAGCTGGCATGAAAGGCGACTTGTCTCATGTTCAACCTTGGCAAAACCTTCCAAGTGGAAGTGAATTCCAGGCAGTGTAAGTGGTTCATAACTATTGCCAGCTTTCCCAGTTCTATAAGGGATATCCTTGGTTTTTATAACTTAGGCCTTAATTATTCATATTAATATATATATACATATATATATATATTATATCTATCTATTTGGCAGGTCAAGTTAGAGTCCTAATGTTATTTCATGTTATTTGAGAAACTCCCCATTCTTGATGGATCAAGGTGCGTCCAATCGCCAGTAGCGGCCATAGCTGCTACTGGCAGGGGAAGAAACCCGTTGCAATTCTTCTTCCAGGCGTTCTTCTGAGGCATGCTTTACCTCAAGATGCGTGGATCTGGGGAAATGTTGAAATGAAATTAGAATACCCTCCGATCATCAAACATGGTTTGTTGGCAAATCCTCTGTAATACGGGGCTTTCAAATGGCAAAAACAAGGCATCATATATGGGGGAATTGCAACTTCGCCACAGCAATTAAATGGTGGGAATGTCACAGAAAACACCATCTGAAAATGGAACGGTCAGTAATTTTGCTGACTTACCATCATTGAAATGATGTGACTGAGACGGTTGAACAGAAAAACGTGTCACCTAGCACGTCCATCTCCCACCACTGATCAGCTCTGGAGAATGTCCTTAGGGTTTGCAACCTAAAGGCTGGAAACCATTAGCAAATCCTGTTGGCTTTATATCCATTTGGACCAGTTCTCGATTTTTGTAGCTCAAACTCCCCAAACATCTCCAAACCTGCTGTTGGTCTTTATCCCCTTGTCCCAAAAAACCCTCGGATTTCAAGGACTTGGTTTGGATGTTTGGGAAAACATGGTTTCTCCAAACATTTTTTCAAACCACCCTCTACATTTGGTTGGTATCTATCCCCATTTCCCTATTTGTTCTTAACCTCTGGTAATTTAACATAGCTATTGAAAATGGCCATTGAAATAGTTGATTTCCCTATTCAACATGGTGGATCTTTCCATGGTTTTTGGTATGTTTACCAGAGGGTAACCTCCAATCCCATCCCTCCCCACCATCCCATCCCTTGCAGCCCGGGCGTCTGCCAGGATTAAATCCAACTGCTGCACGCTTCGTGCGCCGGCGACGTGGGCGACGTCCTCCTCAAGCTCCTCCCAGTCCCAACGATCCACGGAGGTCAAATCCTGGCAGCCAACTGCAACGGCAGGGTGAGATCCACATGGGTTGATGAACTATCCCCAGATGAAATAGGATTTAAGAGGTTGTAAAATTGTAGATCACTTACTGGGATGCACATCCAAGTAGAAGATTATGGCATAGATTTGGCATATACAGAGAATATGACAGAAAGGTAGTGAGATTGAGATTGGAATGCCGAAAATCTGGGTGCCGAAAATCTGGGTGCCGAAATGTCTCTGGAGTTGGGGCTAAGTATGGCCAACGCCAATCACCGACAGGATGCTCTTGCGTGATCAGTAGTATATCCTTCCCATGTCCAAAAGGTTCTTTCATGTTCTTTATATCAAGGTGCTACAGAAATTGGTCAAGTCTGGGCAAAGGGACTATGTATGACTATGCTGAAAGAAACCATGGAAGACTTAAAAACCATGAATATCCATGAATACTCATGAATGCAAAGAATGAAAGGATGCGGGGCAGATGTCCAGCAAAGCTATGCACCACCATGCCGAGTAAGATCCAGGCTAAGTCACACCTTGTGACAAGCACAAGCAGTCAGCAAAAAAAACAAGACCGTTTCATGAGGGATGCTCCTGGTGCACTGACCATGGTGGATTGCAGCTATCATTGTACCCTTTTCTGAGCAAGCTGGTAGGTCCTGGTAGACTGCGGTCCTGCAACTCATCATAGTTACCTCCTCCTCCTCCTTCTCCTCCTCATCATCATCATCATCATCCTCATCCTCATCATCATCATCATCATCCTCATCCTCATCATCATCATCATCATCATCCTCATCATCATCATCCTCATCATCATCATCATCATCATCATCATCATCATCATCATCCTCATCATCATCATCATCATCATCATCATCATAATCATCCTCATCATCATCATCATCATCATCCTCCTCATCATCATCATCATCCTCATCATCCTCATCATCATCATCATCATCCTCATCATCCTCATCATCATCATCATCCTCATCATCATCATCATCATAAATCATAAATCATAAATCCTCATCAACATCAAGACTTATTTCCCCATATTTTTATCATTCCCCATTCGTTCCTTTAAGGACTTGGACAGGCGATGACAGCCATCCCCAAGCAGCCTCAAGGGCCCGTACGGCCACAGTCAGCACGATGCCGTGAGCCAACCGCCACACGCCAAGCGCCATGACGGCCGCACGTGTTTTTTTTTTTGTGCCACTGCTAGTAGCACCCAGTCACCTTTCCATGAAGAATGGTGATCTACCATGATTTACCCATGAACAATGGTGATTTACCATGATTTACCCATGAACAATGGTGATTTACCATGATTTACCCATGAACAATGGTGATTTATGGCTTCCCAGTTCATGGATGATGATTAAATATGATTAAATCCCCAATAGAAAGGGTAGGTGAAGAACCCACCAATTCTCAAACAACCAGGCGTTGAACCAGCGTTCATGTTGAGAATCATGTGATGAGCATGAAGAAGTCAGATCTGTGAGAAAAAGTACAGCTTTACTCTGCCCCGGGGGCCATCACATTCCAGTCCCAAACATGAAGAACACCATCTCAAAATGTGATACATCGAACATATTCTTATCATTCTACCATCCAACAATAGGAATCTGATAGATGTATTTAATCCGAATTGTTAGGATAGGATTTTCTGATTGTTTTTAATTTCAAATCAAGTTCATTCCATGTTTGTTTTAGTGCAAATGGCTCAACCCCAGCGTCCAGAACCACATAAAGGCCCAGCTTTCGACCTCCCTTGAAGCCGTCAGCTACGATTGGGATCCGGGGAGTGATGCGATGCGCCAAAACGGGTCCGTCTTGGATTCATCGTCAGATTGTTGACCTAGCAATGGAACATGTCCCATTTCTAGGTCTTGTTATATCATAATATATATATATATCTTATTATCATCAAAACAAGGGTAAATCCTGAGTATCCTGAGTATCCTTCCTCTCTCCCTTGCGCCAGCGCGCCGCAGTGCCTTGCAAGGCAAGTCGTCGTATTCGAAGTCCAATTCCTCCGCCTTAGATCGGCGACAGCTGGGGATAGGTCAACAAGATGCTGCCCCTCCAGTTATGTTGGTTGGTTTGCAACCCCCATCAATAGTTTAGATATATCCCCTATAAAGCATAGTTATTGGAGCCCACGGTTAAGCTCAATTCAGCTGGGAGATACCCATTTGCCTAACGGCTGAGGCATGTATAAACCATCAAGAATATATTACGTGTATACTACAATGATTTAAGGTTTATTTGTGTTGTCATGCCCATAGGTGTTTTTGTTACACTATTCTATCATTTATTACTGATTACTTTTTACATCTACTACTATCAATATTACAACTATAAGACAGTATATTACATCTACTACTTAGTATATTAGATATACATCTTTTACATCTAAATAAGTTACATATTTAGTATATACATCTAACATGCAACTATAATATTACATCTATATTAGACCATATTAATGCAACACCATCTGGCGAAATCTGCAGCTCATCTCCCTAGCCCAGGCAATACTCGGAGCCCAAGCTCGGAGGAATAGGTTCAAGGGGGCCACGGTGCAGCGCACGGCAAACGCCTTGGCTGCACGCATCTTTGGTGTCGCAGGCCGTGGAAAATCGGTTGGTTTTGGGCTTGATTTGGAAAGGACTCTTCTCTCAATTTTCTCATTCAAAAAAAATAATTGATAATAATGATATCAATATAAATGAGATAATAATGATTGATAATAATGATAATTATCATCTACGATTAGATTATAACTTGATATATAATACAACAAAAAACTGATAAAAATATAAAGAATGTATAATATACAATGCTGAGCCAGGAGTCCGGCATGCCCATGGTTCTAAAGGCAACATTCCCATATTCAGAAAATCTGTGCATACCAAATTTTGGCATGGAATATTCTTTCGGCCCTGAAATATGGGTAAGAAATTGTTAGAATGGTTGTCTGGTTGGTGGTTTCAACCCCTCTGAAAAATATTAGTCAGGTTGGATCATCATCCCAACTATTGGGGGAAAAAAACATGTTCCAAACCACCAACCAGTAGAATGATTGTTGTCCCATTCCATCCAACAGCCTTTGGTAAACCAACGCCCTTGGTCGGTCTCCGAGCCAAATATGCCACAGCTAGCTCTGGGCCCGTGGGGAAGACCAAGCACAAGCGATCCTGGTCCAGCGGGGAAACCCAAGAAAGATAACTGTGGCTATTGGGCTTAGTAACTTAGTTAACTCGTATAGTTCTTGGTTAAAACTAGGTAGCCAACTTAATAACTTAGTCAATAACTTTGGTTATTGGTTAAAACAAGTTACGTAGTTATGACTTATATAGCTTAGCTTCTTGTCCGCTAAGTTGGTGTATAACTTTGGCTCGCAATGGTTTGTAGAAATATGAAGGACATATCATCTGAAATAACTTGGGACTTCGGTCGGGAATGGTTTATGGTAGATACTTTATCTACAGTTTATACCTTTTTTTTAACCCTCTTTTGGTCTAGTGGATTCCACATGACTCTCGTGGTTACAAAATCACGACATCATCTTCAGCGAATCCAAAATCATCGACATGGCATACATATGGAGGTTTCCGATATTTTAGGGGTACCACACATCCAAAATTCGATCATGTTTATGGTTCCAATGGTTTTGGGGTACCCATCTTAGGAAACCCCAAAAATTTAGCCTCAGGCCATTGCTCAAGCCGTGCTTGAAAGCCTGGCTGATTGATGGTGAGCGGAGCTCCCATAGTGGATTAGTTCATTAGAATTCCCATGGGGTGAAATAATGCACATTAATATGTAAACCACTAACCGAAGATCATTGGACTATAGTCTCGATTTAGTCTCATTGTCTTGCTGATTGTCTAGTTCATTACAAGCAAAAAAACACACTAGTTGGGTTATGTTGGGTTTGTCTCAAAACATATTATGATACCCCCAGAAATTGATGATCAATGTCAACCCCGGATTAATAAACCCTGATTAATGGTTGACAAAAGATCGGGGCTTCCCCCCAAACAGTGATGAGTTGCTACTCAAATGGTACCCCCTCATCATCATGTTCCATGTTCAAAGGATCCACGTTTCGCACCTTCCACGTTTCGATGGCTCAACAACACCCAGTTAGATTGATGGAACATCCCTATTTCATCGCCTATAATGTGGGTAAAACAATAATAAACCACCCATTTGGGAATGGTTTATACATGTTTATACCACCTATAAAAATGGTGACGACTGGGGGATGGTGCACATGAAATAGGGGTGATATTATACAAAGTGGGGCCCCGTTCGATAGCTAAGTTGGGGTTCACATAACTCCAATAACTATGGTTTATGGTACTTATAACTATAGTTACTGGGGATTA
>Ga0126342_10009123_pt1 | contig 17775 bp, 20 predicted proteins | sample Cyp1metagenome_FD_92528 | JGI IMG/M metagenome (GOLD analysis project Ga0126342, IMG submission 92528) | Coral microbial communities from Lord Howe Island, Old Settlement Bay, Australia - Cyphastrea 1 metagenome | ecosystem: Host-associated > Invertebrates > Cnidaria > Coral ... | reverse complement strand
TCCTTTTCCTTCCTTCCTTCCTTCCATCCAACACATCTCCGTCGACCACTCAGTCTCGCTCCCCCGCGGCGAGTGCAACTAAACGAGAACCCAAGCATCGGAGATGCTTTTGGGAAAAAAAAAACTGCCTATAAAACTATGAATTGCTATTGAATGAAAAGCCAGGACTTGCCCCAGAGATAATTTTGGCTTATCCCCTATTAGCAACCTGGTTAACGAGAGTTCAATAGTGAATTCATTGTTCCAAGGCCTGCCCAATGGGGCCCAGCAATGCGAACAGAAATGGCGGGTTTTCCTTTCATCTTTCTGGGGCCGGCTACCCTCTGGCAAGCAAAAATGGCAATAGACAAATCGGTTTTTTTCTTCCCAATCCTGGGAATTGTAGGGACTTATATAGTCTTATATCCATACATCATGGGACTCAGCTGCTTCATTTTTCCGTGCTGGACCGAAGGTTGTCTTAAGAAACAGCTACATCCTTTGTACTTTGATGAGACCCTGCAAGCTGTCAAAAGCTATGGCAGCAGTCTCCACACACTTCATTTGAGACAGCTCTGAAGTCCAACTGGTATGGCTACCCTCTGGTAAACTAACATAGCTATAGACTCAATGGCCCATATATAGTTGATTTACCTATTAAAAATTGTGTTTTTCCATAGCTATGTAAACGTTTACCAGGGGCTAAGTTTTGAGCCCTAGAACATCAATCACACTGAACATGAATCACGCTGGTCCCAGCCGCGGAAACGATGCGACAGTCAACTCATTGCCAACGAAAAGACAACCTAAGCATATCATCATGTCATATCAATATCGATATCCATATATCATATATCATCATATATCTGCCACCAAAATATATATATGTGTGTATATATATATACATATATATATATATGTGTGTGTGTGTGCGAGAGAGAGAGAGAGAGAGATATCTATTTGGTAAATCTACTCAAAATTCATCCGCCGCGGTCGACCACAGTTCACCGTGCCTGCCCAGGCAAGGTCAAACCGCCCACGCCCACTGTGGTGCCTGGATAGGTCGCCATCAGAGACCCTGCAACTAATCAGTTAGAAATGACATAATTACATATGATGTAGATAAATAGGTAGATAGATATAGATAGGTTGATAGGTAGGTAGGTAGGTAGGCAGGTAGGTAGATAATTAGATCTAGGTAGATAGATCGAGAGATAGAAATATATACAGATATATACAGATATAAAAGATATAGATATAGATATAAATAGAGATATAGAAATATAAATAGATAGAGATATGTAATCATCTCCATGATTAGCAATACTTACTCTTACATTGATTTGAAAAACGTGTAGCTTTGCCCAGATTCTGAATCCCTGGGTGGCTAATCCCCCTGGTGTACAACAGCCCACCTAAAGAAATGCGCTGTAAATGTTGTAATATGGCTATTGGCTTACGATTCCAGAGTCCTGCACCCTCAAGTACCCATAACCACAAACCATCACTGATCAATTATAATTAAAATATACATACCATTCCATACCATGCGATGCCATATCATACCATACCATGCCACCATGGCATACCATGAAATACCACGACAATCACATTACTATGACATGACCATGATCCCTGTGAATGCTTGTTACCCCACATGTTTTCTGGCCGCTCCGGGCGCCTCTTCTGGCCATGGCGACGCTACTCATCCCCGCAGCAGAGGCGCGACGCCCAGCACCGCCTCCCATCCGCGGCAGTTGGAGGCCGCTGATCATGGAGCTGTTGCGCCGCGCCGCGCCCGGCGTACCACCAGGGGGCGGCCAGGGTAGGACGGCTCTGGGGGTGCTGGGCTTACTACCTCGGCATGGCACGATCCGGAAAAGGTGGTGGGGGGGAATTTCATGATCTCATCATTCCCTGGATGTTTGTAGATTTTGTTCCCTGGACATCATGAAACTTTTAAACAGTCACCAGCGTCACCAAGGGTAAAGAAACGCCAGGTCAATAACCCTTGGCGGTTGCAGCCCATTCACTTTGTCAAAAAAAAACTCGAAACATTGGTGGCCTGGGATCATCATCCCAAATGATGATGAGGGACATATGCATACTGCTGCATACTGCATATATCATATATATATATATGTGTGTGTGTGTGCGTGTGTATGTATGGTATGGTATGGTATGGTATGGTATGGTATGTCTGTCTGTCTGTATGTCTGTATGTATGTCTGTCTGTCTGTCTGTGTGTGTGTGTGTCTGTCTGTCTGTCTGTCTGTCTGCCTGTATGTATGCATGCATGCATGGATGTATGTATGTATGCATGCATGGATGTATGTATGTATGCATGTATGCATGCATGCATGTATGTATATACACATACATACATATACATATATACAGTACATATACATGGCCAGAGGGAGAGAGAGAATCGAGATGATGGCATCATTACTCAGATGACGCGACAAATCTTACTAACATGTTGCAATATGTATATATTTATCTATCTATATGTATTTATTTATGTATTTATGTATTTATTGTTTGTTCAGCTGATCAATTAGCATTTTTTCCTGAAGATTGCAAGACAAGATTTCGAGGGGACCCAAGTTGGCTAAAACAACAGCCGTTCTATGGCACAGTTATGTTGGGGCCCAGTCTTTTGCCAAGTCTTTTGCCAATTGTCATGATGTTTTACCAGTAAAATTGCCCCGGAAAAACTCATATACATATGTGCAAATGTCACCCGAGCTGCCCGAGCTTGTATTTTTTGTGGAATGCCCAAAAGTTGCAAGTTTACTCGGAAAAACTTGCGTTCAAAACTTCAAAACCATGGATTTAGGGAGAACAACAAGCTTAGACAAACCCATGGTTCATGTCATCTTCCATCAAACATCGTGACCTAGTCGTTTCGCTTAAATCACCAGGGTTCCATCCCATTGACCGGCCCAGCTCGGCCCAGCTGCTCATGCCCATGAGATTCCCAAAGGACACCTTGAGTCCTCCATTCGGTGGACTTGCTGAGCTCTGGGAGAGCCTATGTGCACCCGCCTGTTGCTCCTGGGCCGACCATCTCCAGTCTATGAGGGGCCCCTCCAGTTATAAGTTGGTTTATAACACCCATTAACTATATAATATATATATATAGTTATCTATAGTTATATCTACCATCTGGTTATTCAACATAGCCATGGAAAATCAACATGCTATTAATAGGTAAACCATCTATAAATGGGTCATTGTCCATGGCTATGTTAAATAGCCAGAGGGTACCATAAACCATAGTTAAGCCACTTATATCTCAACTTAGCCCATGTAATCTGATGATATCGCACACCAGTGGCTTCGCACTCCCAGATCGCACTCCAGTTGATCTTGGGAGATCCACTCAAACCTCACACGAAAAACCTGAGAAAAACCCGGTTGAAAGGTGATTGAATCTGATCGAACATTGCGACTTGGGAAGTTTCCATGCAAATTTCTGGAGAACCTGGTGTGTTCTCGCAATGCACTAGATCAATTACCATCTGGTTATTTAAAATAGCCATGGAAAATCACCATTTTTAACAGGTAAACCATCTATAAATGGGCCATCTTCCATGGCCCATGTTAAATAACCGGAGGGTATATATCCCAATATACTCTAGCCACCAAGATGATAGTTGGTTTTGGCAGGGTGACTATGGCAAAGTGATTTGAGCCCCTTGCGTAGCTTTCTCTGCCCGCTGGCAAATCCCTCAGTTGTTGCTCCCCGTTTTGTTGGTGAAATCCCTCAGTTGTCTTGTTGCGAATACGTTCCGATCTTGGGGGATTCAATGTCGATGCTCTGCGGAGTCCATATTTTCTGTATTTTTGGGTGGGTTGAGTTTGGATCCCTGTTCAGAGAGTCAGACCCCACGTGTTTCCAGGAATTCTCAGTTCTTAGGAATGATATCTATAGATGATTTATGAGGATTTACCTATTTTTTGCGACTTTCCAGTTCGCAAAGCGTCAAAATTATCAGAGGGTATCTCAACACCATGATTTCTTGAAGAACTGTCCATGTTTTGCAGGTAGCCAGCACCCCAGAACCACAGGGTGTGTCCAAGGCTCGCTAAAGGAGACACGCGGACTGACTACAGGTTGGGCGTCAGACGTAGAAGGGACCTCCTGAGTGACAGGAAGGGGGCCTTCCTGAGGGTTACGTAAGTTGGTTTATGAATAGGAAATTGGTTAAATTCATGATTCATATGGATTTACCTATAGATAGATTCCTATCCTTGAATGATAGATAGGATCCATGGATATCTCACGCTATATCTATATATAGCAATCAACTTTTTGTTGGGGGGTGCCTTCCTGGAAGTTGTTGATGTTTCACAAGCTGCATCCTTTGAGGGGATAACAACTTAACTACCAGAAATCATCCATGTAAGTTGAGTTTCTCTTTTTTTTCTGAACAGCCATATTGTATTACCCTCTGGTTATTTAACATAGCTATTGAAAATGGCAATTTATAGTGAGTTTTCCCATTAAAAATGGTGATTTTCCATATCTATGTTAATTTACCAGAGGGTATCGATTTTATCATAGGGTCATTCATCGCAAACAACTTGTGCTAACGATCGTCACCAGGATGTCACCAGCTTATGCGCTTCCAGCACACCGTGAAACGTGTCAGCCGGTGTTTTTTCAAAGATTAGCAAAGAATGACTTTAAAAAAATGTAGCATGGTTATGGTGTACTAATGTTTACTATTGTTGGCTTCAAATATATAAGCTTTCCACCACGAAACGTCGTGGAAAGATCATCCCAATAAACAAATCCACGGGGTTCCTATCGGCAAGGATGGAATAGAAAGTGATAGTAAGTAAACCATGCTTCCAGGTAAATGACCATATATACTTCCTAGATCCGGAGAAAAAATTAAGACTCGTTGGGGGTTCCCTTAGTAGCCATCATTTTAAACAGTGAGTTCGGCTAGAGGTCGCTATATATAGTTTACCTGGATACGTGCTAACCAGGTGGAGCAACAAGGAAGCAAGCAACCAGGGCATTTTTGCTGGCTCAACTGGTTGTATAGAAATAGTCCCTTATAGTCCCTTTCAGGGCAATCATGTTAAGATCTATTCAGATATGACAACCAAACTTATCAAACTTAACCCTTGGGGCCTTCAGCTTACTCACAGTGCTTCCCATCAATGCCGTTATCCCGCTGAAGTGATCTATTAAGGACATGTTGGGCCCCTTCCTGTGGCTATTTCATGGTATTTCATATGCTTCAAAGGGATGATTTTGTGGGTAAAACAATGTCATTTTTACATATGTTTACCACCCATGACTGGGAATTGTTGAATATGTATACCACCCATCACCATCCAATCATTATCCCACGGACTATCCTGAAATTGTCCAATATAATGACTGGGAATGGTTTAATTTATATATACCACCTACAAAAAAATGCTGATGACTGGGGGATGGTGCATTTATGGCATCGTTTTCCCCACACCTTTCACCAGCTGCATCCAGGCACCAGCGACTCCACTTGGATCGCCGCCGGCTTGGACCTGGCGGGTAGGGAACCTGCAACGTTTGATGTTTGATGAGGCGAAAAATTAGGAAAAAAGGTGTCCCATTTTTTTCTGATCTCATTTTATCATCTGAGTTTTTCTTTAAGCTTGGAAGCATTCGAAGCCCATGTTAGTCCTTTGTGAGTTCTTCATTCGTCCTTTCTTTGTTTAGTTCCATGTTGAACTTCCCGCAAAGCTTCACAGCCACGAAACAAGCAGTTTCTTGGGCCTATATCCCGAAGCGAAACTCAAAAGGTCTATGCTGATTGCCAGGGGCAAAGCACTTGGGCTGGTCCAATTCGTGGAAGTTTAACACAATCCCCAAAATGACAACCCCAAGAATGCATTGGATCTGCACCCTTTGACCACCAAAAACCCCAAAATGGAAATCTCATGACATTCAGTAGAATCATTGGTTCATTTCACGGTGCCTATCTTCACATCGATCAACTCCCGTCGCCTCTGACCACATCCCCAGCCCAGCTCCGCCTGTCTAAGTCCTTCCCCTGATCAGACTGCGACATCAGGGACGTCACGGAACTTCGGCCCTTCAAAGCGCTGACCAACGGCCCACTCTGCGAGCGCTCGCCTGGCCACTGGACCAGTGGGGCCCAATGGGGCCCAATGGGGCCCAATGGGGCCCAATGGGGCCATGTCCGCGCCTGTTTGTTGGTTAAAACATGCTAGAACATCAACAAACCAACATCAATTGATGTCTCTTTGATAAGTTTGAGACACGACCATCTTCAACTTCAAAATGCATGTACATATACTCTGTGTGTATAATTGTATAAACATATACAATGATAGAATCAGTAATATTTTCATTCAGTAATGCCAACTAAAATGATAGAAATATTGAAAGATCTTGGCAAGCTGTTTTTCAGTCGCTCCAGCGCCTTTGGAGGCTGGCTTCACCAAAACCAGCCTTGCAGGGCATCGCATGTCTCTATAATTTGCATATGACTTCTGTGACAGGGTGTTGTGTGCGTGTGCGTGTGTCATTGTTGTTCTACACATCCCCTATTCCATTAAAATCTCAGGTGTTTTGAGCCCAGGTACTACTTGGTCGTCCCAGTTACTATAGTTACTGGATTCTATCTCTGGTTAGTGTGAGGGCCGTAGGGTCATAGATGGTCATAGTGGGAAAAAAATCACTGATGAAAGGGGTGAACTTAACCACAATGCCTGCGAAATGACCCACCACCAATCGTAGCTTCATTCTTATCCAATCATCCATCCCGACTCAATCAACATCATCAACATCCATAATCAACTTAATCAACCCATAAAATCGCAACCAACTTGGATTTTCTTGAGGTCTCCCCAAAAACTGACACATCTTCCCTTTGTCTCGAATCCCCAGTCATGGTCGATTTCTCGTTGGTAAAATCAGCCAAATCACTAAATAAACCCAGGATACCCTCCTCTAAACTAGCATAGATGCCGGAAATTCAATGAAATTCACCCTTTATTATCTTTATTCCATAGCTAATCATCTAGAAATTCGCCATTCTCATCCATTTTCCACGAAATTCCATGAATCTATGTTAATTAGTCAGTCCCCAGCCCATCAATTCCACATCACACCAGTCCCATCACCAGCAAGTCGCGAGGTGTCGTTCTCCCCACTTCGACTTCTCGCGGGACTCTTCGGAGGAGTCTTCGGAGGACTTTTCGGAGCTTCTCGGGATCCGTCGTCGGAGCAGGACTGGTTCGAGGACCGCGAGGTTCGCGAGGACCGCGAGGACCGCGAGGCCCGAGACAAATTCACCGGCGGCGAAACGCCCATCTGTTTCTGCAGGTCCTGAGCCATGGCGGCGCCGGGACCCATGGCTGGGTGGAGCCGGTCATGGAAAAATGTGGAAAAATTAGGGAAATTTGTGACAAAAAATATGGAAACACTGGGAATAACCATAGGATAGATATGGGAAATAAGGAGAAGCCCACTAGGAATCATGGAAGCATAGAGGAAGAGGCCCTCTATGTATGTATATATATATAGATAGATAGATAGATAGATAGGATAGGATAAGATAAGATAAGATAAGATAGAGATAGAGATAGAGATAGAGATAGATATAGATATAGATATAGATAGAGATAGAGATATGTAACTAGATATAGATATGTAACTTTGCTAACGACTGGATTTATGGTGGATATATCGAAGTACTTAGAATGCGTTACACACGTCTATAAACCAATTTACAACTGGGGGCCGTTCCTGTGTGGAAAGTTTGTTTCATTTATCTGAAGCTATGATTAATGACCACTGAGTGCGCATAATTATCGCGATTAGTATGTCATATAAGATGTATAAGATAACATATGCCATTTTATGGTGGTATAATATATATATATATGTGTGTGTAATATATGCATAATATATCATAACATTACAATCATATAATCCTTAAATGGGGGTTACACGGTTATACCGTTTTCATCACAGACCTGCCCTCGTGACATTAGGGACAGAACCTGTGGTAATCAAACATGGACATGGCTGGCTGGAAATTTCCTGGTCAGCCATGTTTGATTACCGGTTACCGAAGGTATATAAATCGTCTATAAATGTCTGTAATATTAATACTGTTTCTTATCTACACTCCCCCTAATCTAAGTGACCAAAGGATACCAAAGGCATCACATGGTATCACCTTGCTGCGCTTCCGGTCACCCGACTTGTCCTCCACTTTCTTTTCAAGTCTGGAATTTTCCTGGCAGCTGAACGTGGCTGATATATGCTCACATGACTCACATGGACTCTCCAAAATTATGCATTGGGGCTCATAGCAGGCCCGAAATACATAGGACAGTTGGAAACAAAATACGCATGTATAAATCATCAACAACATCCTCGTTGTTAAGCTTTTCTATCTTTTTGGGGTACCAAAAAAAAGGGTGAAAGATCCCTGCCATCTCGAGGCACCTTCCTCAGGGATATCGGATACCTTTTATCTGGGAAAGTCGTGGTGAAAACTCTTCAGTTCGATCAGTACAGTGTCCCAGAAGTGGTTAGATGGAATCGAGAATCTAGAGGACACCCATGTATTTCTTGCAATTCTTCTCTGAATCAATGACATTACGGTCACCGTGATGACCAGAGCACTAAGGCTACAAGAAATTCTGGCCGTGAATCCACCGATCCAAATTTCGAGACATCTGCCAAAGAGCAAATCATCACAAATCTACGTAAGTTAAGTCATCCCAAATCAATGATTCATGCTGGAAATGAGCCAAATCTCCCAAAATCTCTCCAACTCTGTGGCTTAGCCCTTAGTCTTTGACCCACACCCCCAGCCAAAAACACCCGCCGTTTGCCTCGCGGAGCTTAGCCTGAGAGAGGATGGCGACGGTGTCTTTTTTCAAGCCAGAAAAATAGCACGCGCGCACGCACAAAAACACACACACGCGGATATATCTATCTATTTATCTATCTATCTATCTATCTATCTCTCTGTCTATCTATCTGTCTATCTATCTATCTATCTATCTATGTGTGTGTGTGATTATATACATATTTATATATATATACATATATGTGTGCGTGTAAATATGTTTTATGATTTTACTGTATTCATTTAATGTTTAGTTATATATTTACTTATTTACAGTTATATACATACATACATTTATATACATATATTATTATATATATATATTATAGTATAATATATATATATATATATGTCAAATATAATATATGTGTATATATATATAATATAATATATATTGTACGTCATGTTAGAAATGAATAGAAATGCTGTGCTAAATAATTCCAAAATTGCCAAAATGATGCCAAGTGGTCTCTGCCAAGGGACCGCGGCACTGGTCACTTCTCGTTCATGTGCCTCCGTGAGCTTCGTAATGAGCTCCCGGAAGCCCAGCGCCATGGCGCGGCGCACGCGCGCTCGGCGCGCGCCGTGTTCGCGGCGATGATGTTGGGGCGGTTCTGCTGCTTGGGGGAAGAAGAAAAGGGGTGAATATCTGACTCTAATGGTATCTAAAGGTTGGGATTCACACCCCAACTCCTGATTCTTGAAGTTTGTTGAAGCTGGGCTTGGCTTCCGCAACTCCGAAAATGAACCTTGACAATGACATCAAGCGATTTTTCCGGGAAAAGATGGAAAGAAAGCCTCAGCTGAGTGGACCTGGGCTGTTACACGGCTCCCGCCAGCCACGGAGTTCCCGCGCTGTCAAGACTTTGGCGAAAACTGCGGCGGATCGACAGCATTGCACCACCCAAATTGGGTCTGGAAGATGATTTTCCACCCTTGGATCAAGCCATTCTTCGGGGGTCCATGTGAAATTCATGGGGCGTATCTTCCAACAAACTAAGATGCAAATGGATGCAAATGGTGATTTCCCTAGTTTGGGAGGCAAAACACCTATATCAATGGGGGGACTTCTACCAAAACATACCAAAACGCGACAAAACCATGGTGCCCTGCAAGCAGAAGAGAGAATGTCAAGGCCACGTGGATTTCAGGACATAGGTCCGCCAACCGCATCGTCCAGAAGCAACTCGAACAATGGATGCCCTGTGAAAATCCATGGAAAAACACGCAAAAACGAATCATGAATACTAGATTCTACTCAAAAACAGTACCTGTCAAAAACAGTACCTGCACGTGTCACATGCCTGAGGTGCAGCCCAGTAAGTGGCTAGCAACCATGTACCATCATATACTCCAGATTAGTGGGTTATAGACCACTTCTACCCTTCATTCTGGCTGGTTGATAGGAAAGAGCTCATGGATTATGAGAATCCCCCATACACAAAAGGACAGTGTACCCCCCAACAATCATCAACCAACCAGCTCTTATATATCCAGTATATCCAGTTATAACCCCATATTTGCATATATTTGCTGGTTAAAATCCATTGAAATCCATCCTAAACGACTATCACCACCAATCAACAAGTCATCATCATTTATCAACATGTTATATCATTTTATCATCCTCAATTTTCGTGATGATTTCCCATGGGATTTCCCAAAAAACATCATGGTTCTACCATGGAAATCGCCTCCTTTCTTGGGCACTTCTCCAGCCGCCACCTTCGGACCCCTCCAAGGTGCGATCGCCAGGCATGGCGTGCAGGCCCTCTGCAACGCCACGGCGCCGGGCATGGCGATCATGTTCGGCGAGCAGGGGCCCTCAGCTGAGGCCCAATGAGTGCCACTGGTGGAAATCTTGGGGAAATGACGGGAGAATCTCGGGGAAACTGAGAAAACATTTCTGTTCATCATTACTTTCCCATTCTTTGCATGTTGAAAAACGGGAAAGTAATGATGAACACTGACAGAACATGTCTGACATTGGGGTTTCCCCACCAGAAAGTGTCCATGTGTAAAATTAAGAAGGAAACGTGTCTTGAATTGGGAGAATTACCTTGAAAATCGGAAAATTATGAAAAACCACAAAAATTGCGGGTTGGCCTATTTTGAGACTGGCCTAAATAGCTGTTAAATATGTGTCTTCATCCACCCCGTAATGTGATGTACCATAGGTTTTGACATGTCTTGACCCATCCCCAGACTACGACCATTCCAAAATGTTGTGGAACTCCGTCCTCTGTCCGTCTCTGGAACTTGACACCTTTTCGGGCCCTTTGACCCTGGTAAACGCACATATTTTGATATATTTTGGGAATTTTAGGGCTTTAGGATGCTTTAGGGATAGAAATGGAACTTGTAGATTCCAAGCATGGGCCACAAACCTTGCGTCGGAGCTCACGCCAGGAGGCACAAATGCACCGCCCACAGATGCGGCAGTGGTGGCGTAACCGCAACCGGCCTCAGGGGAGCACCAGCACAGGATGAATCACGCCAGGAGGCTTTGAAAGTTGATCACAACCATGTCCAAACTCCACATCAAGCCATTATGTATAGGAAGCTGACGGGAAATATATATATATATAATTATATATATGTGTGTGTGTGGGGGGTTCTTCTGCATTGAAAAACAATGAAAAACACGTGGAACTTCGACAGGATGCAGCCAGGATCGCATGAAAAGAACTACCTGATGATGTGACTTTAACTCTAGCAGAAAGCAGCTTAAGTCTCAGACCTTCAGCTATGAAACTGTCAGAATACTCTCAGATTTGCCGCACCGAAAAAGAGATCGAAAGAGGATTTTTGGAGACTTGACTCAACTGATAAATACTCTGTCTGAACACAAACACAGAGAGAGAGAGAGAGACATATATATATACACACACTGTAGTCCTTTTGGCTGGGTAGTACATATCCAGCCAAATCCCTATTTTTCGGATAAAGAACGCATGGTGTAAACATGTATAAACAAGATGAACTGCCGAAGGTTTCCCCCCAACAAAAAAAACAACGGGTCTCCCTGCGGCGTCCCAGCAAGGCATGGCAAATGCTGCAACTTTCAGCATCTTCGTCCCAGCCTTCAGGCTGGAAATCTGCCAAAATTGGCATAGTCCCATCCCCAATGGGAAAATCGTGGGGCTTGGGAACCACTCATTGCCAATATATATATATATAATACTGCATATATAATCCGGCCCATCCCCACAATATTGAACACCCCCATAGAATGATGGTCCCAAATATGTGTAAATCCTCTACTAAACCACGGCTTCTAAGGGGTATTCAACATCAAGGGGCAGGGGTGTCATTATATAGTTAGATATAGTTGGATCATGTACATACATGCTAGAACTGGGCATGCATATTTCCAGAAAATTAAGCATTCATGAAAGGATGATACAGTATACCATTTGATTTCTTCAGAGGCTTGTCAAAAGGGGGATGGAAACCTGAGATTGAAGGTCCCATCATGACGACCCCTTGAAATTCGATCAAGTGATTCTGAAAATCACAAGTACTGTGCATCTCCTTGTCTCCAGCTGAAAGTTGAGAGGTGTTATGTGTCATCAACCCTTTCCTTGACCCTTGGATCCCTTGGCTACTTTAAGGACTCCAATCATTCAGATCCTCCTAATCCCAGGTCCCTCGCCTCTATGCTTATTATATGGGTACCCGTGTGAACACCAAAATAGCTGGGTAAATGGGGTTCACCCCCCCAAACAAGGTCTCAACAAGGTCTTCAATGAAGACATGACCATATTCAGACACTGGAAAAACGTTCAATTAATTGAAGGGTGGCTCTACATAACACCTTTTGCTTATGTGCTCTGCAAAACCCGAGGGCAAAAAATGTTTGAAAACACTGCGAGAGAGAAAACAACGATAACACAGTCAAATTCTATTGAAGATGGCATCTGGACATGTACTTGTTTTGGAATTTCCCTGGAATTGACTATGACTAAAGACAATGATCAATTGACCCGCCAGGAATGCAGACCATCTGTCGATTAGGTACTGGCTGAGTGAACGACAATATGGAGAACAATCCATCCCCCCGAACCGCAAACCCCAACATACCAGACCACAACAGAAACATATTCAACACATACCAAGATTACCAAGGGGGTGTTTAGCGTTTGCTGCTAAAATCCAGCTGTTTGAAAATTCACATTCCCCACTGCATATGAGAAATTGATATCCATCTTGGGGCATCCCCAATTTTGAAGAAACCCAATGAAACCCATGCGACCCATACCACTCGCCACTCGCCCATGTGCCCAGCCACGATCATTGCTGATGGACTGCCGCACATCATCGTCACACGAGGGACCGAAGCATGGTGGAGAACTTGCCTCGTAGCTGGCGAGATCTGGGGACCCATGGGGACCCCGCAGGGGACCCATGGGGACCCAGATCTCCGGAGCGGCAACCGCACCCCCGACCCAGGTCTGCCAAGACACAACAGAGCCAAAGCGCCTGGCTGGTGCTTTTGGGTGCTTTTGGGTTTCATCCCCTGGGTTTCTGAAAAGGCAAAGCGAATGACAAACGAACTTGGAATGGTGTAGCCCCCAAAAAAAGATCCCAATGACGTCGCCATGTGAGATCATCAAACTTCATCCAGATCTTTCTCCGGGGAATTCTGCCTCGCCAATTGCGCATCTCCGTGCATTTCCAGGTCCAAGTCCTTTTTTGGGCTCTGCGGGGCGGTTGCTTATAATCCGTTATGATCCGTATTGATCCGTTATAATCACCATACACCTAACTTTTAAGCAGTGTTAAGCTGTTACTCCCATTCAATCCCTCTTATCTGTAGTCCCATTAATCACCACAAATCCCCGTATATCCCAGTTAAGCCCCCATTGAAACACCTTAGAGAGTATCTCCGAGAACTACCTCCATTGAACCCCCCAGGAGTTTACCCTCCCGTAGGCTAACATAGCTATTGAAAATTGCAATTTATAGTTGATTTTCCCATGAAAAATTGTGATTTTCCATAGTTATGTTAGTTTTTACCAGAGGGTACCCCATAGGTTTACTCAAACTAATCCCATGAGAACCCCAGAGACACCAACTTGGCACCGAGTTACCATGGCTGCGCCGAAAACCGCCGTTGGGAACTTCCAGCTTTACGGTCAAAGGCGGCGCGGCGGGGACGAAGTCCAAATGCCAAAACTAAATCCAGCCATCCACGCGCATGATGCATGCGTATGTATATGTATATATGCAAATATATATATATATGTGTGTGTGTGCGTGTATATAATATATATATATATATATATGTAATATATATATATATATATGTGTGTGTAATATATATATGTGTGTGTGTGTGGGTGTGTGTTTGTGAGCGTGTGTGTGCGTGTGTGTGTGTGTGAGCATGTAAAGTAAATATGTATAATCAATCGTACATGTATAGGTATATTGTAAGTATGTATATACATCCGTATGTATCTATTGTACTTACATAAATTCGTGTGTATATATATATGCAGAGAGAGAGAGAGAGACTGCTGCCCTTTGGAGGCTTGTGATAAGCCGTAAAAAATGATAGGGTTTCATGGTGCAGTTTGCCACATTAATTGGCTCCTGAATCCTATAGGTTGATGACGACTTACTGATCCCATGTATAGTATGTACATAACATATATATATATATGTGTGTGTGTGCGTATCAATGCGTATCCATAAACCCAATTACACATCATATATTATATAGATATAACTTGCAACATGATATAACATGATAGAACATGATGTAACATGATAACGTGATACAACTGTACAACATTGTACAACTATGTACTTGACGATATATTAGAATTGTCTAATTTGAAATGGGGATGGATGAGATCCCCTTTGTTTAAGTGACAACAGTCGCGTGTCCAAACCTCTGTCGCTATCTGTCGCTCTCTTTTGGCGCCATGTCGAAGGGTTTGCCTCACCGTTGGCAAAGTTTAAACCCCATCATTTACCATTGTCAGTTTCCCATGTCTGTCTCTTAAGTGGCAAATTTTGATAAATTTTGGCGAATGTCATCTAAATTCTGCTCTCTAACACCCCAACCTCGCCGTAGCACGGGGCCGCCTGAGAACTCGTAAGTCGGTTGATAACCCACGTCCAAACTAAATACAATGAGGAACAGCAAGCCAGGGTTGTAACGTTTCAACATCTTTGAGGCAACATTAACACAGGGTAACATTGAAACATTGAAACTCTATGCCCAAGAAAAAGATGGAAAAGGGACACACATTGAAATTCTTTAAGCACTGCTTGATTTCCTCGCACTTGTTCCACGTTCCCAGTCCCATGTCAGTGCTTCGCCACGACCCAAGGCCCCGACTAGACCCATGAAGTCAGTCCATCTTCCATGTGCCCATGAACCCAAAAATGAGAGCTATGATTGCTGAAGGTTTGGTGTCCCTCTGGTGTCCCTGGCCCTGTTGCATCCTGTGGCATTGCCAGTGGATGCCAGTGGTTTTTGTCCCAAAAAAACCGTGGACTGAGGCATGACAGCTGTGGCCGTGCTGGCGGATGTATAGCAAGCATCGGGTCAAGGAAACTACTGCCAATTTCAACATGACAAATCTATGCTATGTGTGAACATCGACGTCAAAAATGCCCAAACTCAATTGGAGGTCGAGTTTGGTCAGTCTGATCAGTGTGCACCCCTATCTCCCATCCTTTGGCAGCATTCTTTCGCCTTTTGCGAAGCTTGTGTGCTCAAATATTCCGGCACCATGTCAGCGATGTCCGATGGTCATCGCTTTCCAAACGGGGTATGGCTCGAAAGATCTCGAAAGTATCTGCAGCCTGCAACAATTCTGAGGCCAAGTGTCTGGGAATGCATTCTGCACCATACCAAACACCAGTTCTGGATTCATTCAGTGCTCGCCCGTGGATCGCATGATGCTCTCCGAGTCTCAGCCTTGGCGAGGTGGCAAGCATGGAGCCCCTTGAAGCGGTTTCCAGCTAGAACCACTGAACTGGCCAGGAATCTTCAAGGTGCTGAGAAAACCCATGAGGTGCTGAGTGTTTTTTTTTGCCAGTGGTGGGTCAGAATTCTGATACATGGATGGTTTGATGTAGAAAAATTGCACTGATCTGGAGGTCACACTTTCTTCAAATTTACACCCATGCTATATACTTAAATCATTTAATATACCCATGGTGGAACAGCGAACAACACTAAAGTCACTAAACCACCTCAGCTTCCCTCCTCCAGCCGTTTTCCTGCGCCACAGCAGCATACCTGCCGCTCAAACGGAGATTTCCAAGCCTGTTGCACCGCCGCACCACTCTGAAATTGTCAGTGCTGTGCCTTGAAAAAGCCTCCGCGAGCCATTGCTTCGGCTGTGGGAACTAGGGAGTCATCCCGAAGTATATAGGTCAGAAATATTGACAACTTGAGAAAAAATGGGGGAGCAAACCATGTGTCATTTCATCCAACTTGGACCTTCTCATACCAAAAACAAACCAATTTAATTCCTTGTAGCATCAAAATCTGCTAGTTGTCAAATGCCAGGAACTTCAGGGAGTCTGTAAGACCCTAAGAGCACCAATCTGTGGGCTGCCTGACCCTTCACACTGTACAAGAGGCACCACCTCCATCTGAACCGAGAAAAAAATCGTTCAGAGTTCAGAGTGGAGCCAGTGTCTTTGGGGTCAGCACTGCCAGGCGCCAGCTTCAAAATCAGTGGCCCCGCTTCAAACGTCCGGGCCAATAACTGGGTGATTTCAACACTGAAAAATCATCATCCCTAGTAGTTGAAGGATGGGACACCAAAACAACACCAAACATCGATGATACCCTCTGGTAATTTAACATAGCTATTGAAAATGGCCATTTATAGTGGATTTTCCCATTAATAATGGTGATTTTCTATAGTTAAGTTAGTTTACCAGAGGGTAATTCAACATCTTGAAACCACCGAGCCAGTCATAATTCGGCGGCGGTCGTTCACCGATCGCTGGCGCGATCCTGCTCAGTACACCAGGGCCAAAGGAACGGTGGGGGGCACCCAGCAATTCGCCAGAGGTTTCCTCGTCAGGACCAGGGCCCCCTGGCCCCCTTGAAATTCCTTGGGGTAACAAGGATTGGGGGGATGACCCATGATTCCATGATGGGAAAATACTTGAAAATACGGGGTGATATGACCATGGCACTTACGGGTCGGTTCAAACATAAGTTTGGTCATATTTGATACTCCAATTCATTGCCTTATTTAAAGTCTTATTTCACAAAAGGGGAACGATGTTCATCGGCGAATTTTGGGGCATCCTGTTTTCAGACAAATCCAAATGTCTTGAGCCTGAAATAAGACCAATTTTCGCACAGTTGGGGGTAGTTCACTTCTTGCTGCCTACTAATTTACGCCCAGGCTGTTGCAAATTGTTGTGTTCAGTCGCTAATGGAACCATGTGCAACATGGAGAACCTCATGAGACGGGCCATCCCTGTCTTGTTCATAGTTCATAGTTCATAGCCATGTTTTGTTGCTATTCCAACATATTTCAATATAGACTATTTCATACATCCATCTTGGGTAAATCCCCTTTGTAAAGGATAGAACATTTTGATGATATTGTTTCCTCCATCGTCATAATTTCCAGGTTGCCAATTGTTCCATCTATCGGATTTCGTAGTTGCCATGCTACATGTTCAACCTCATTAACTGTCTCTATATAAACATAAACATAAACATAAACATATACATATACATATACATATACATATACGTATAAATATGCGTATACATGTACATATACATTGTGAATTCCACCAAATCTTGCAGTCCACATGTCACGTTCCCTCCAAGCGCCAGTGTATCTCAGGTGAAACCAATCAATGTCCTTTAGATTTCGGCTTAGGCGAGCCACTGTTGGCGGGAGGG
>Ga0126342_10009122_pt1 | contig 17775 bp, 14 predicted proteins | sample Cyp1metagenome_FD_92528 | JGI IMG/M metagenome (GOLD analysis project Ga0126342, IMG submission 92528) | Coral microbial communities from Lord Howe Island, Old Settlement Bay, Australia - Cyphastrea 1 metagenome | ecosystem: Host-associated > Invertebrates > Cnidaria > Coral ... | reverse complement strand
TTAGATAGATTAGATAGATTAGATAGATTAGATAGATTAGATAGATTAGATAGATTAGATAGATTAGATAGATTAGATAGATAGATAGATAGATAGATAGATAGATAGATAGATTAGATAGATTAGATAGATAGATAGATAGATAGATAGATAGATAGATAGATAGATAGAATTAGATTAGATTAGATTAGATTAGATTGATAGATAGATAGATAGATAGATAGGTATATAAATAGATAGATCGATAGTTAGATAGAAGGCAGACAGACAGGCAGGCAGACAGATAGATAGGATAGATGGATGGATGGATGGATGGATGGATGGATAGATAGATAGATAGATTCATAGAGGTGTGTACTTGTAGGTGCCAATGTGTGCGCAGATACCATTTTTCACATCACAGAATCACATGCCTTCCGTATATACCTATGTCAATGTCCTATATCTGATACATATTATGCATTCTCACGTGTCTTATGTATGCAGATACATATTGTGGATCATTCTAAGAGCCTTCAGCAAGATGCTGAACTCCCGGAGAGGGCGATGGAGAGAGACAGATCATTCTAAGATCATACATTACATACCCTCTTTTGATGAACTGTTATCAGTTTTTGATGCTGGTGCCTGTGGGTCACTTTCTGCAGTTTGCTTCCCATGAAGACTATGCTTCTCTTGGTGAAGTTTGGGCACGCATTGTTGAGTGTCCATCATGTCGACGCGGACAGTAGTATAAAATATCGTCCCCCTTTCTGTTCAGCACACTCCTTCCTGGCTGTCCATTCTATCGAACTCTCTGTCTGAGTTTGGGGTTGAAGGTGGAAGCCATTGAGGAGGACGGCGAGTCTTCCCAAGAGGAGCTAGAACAGTTAGCGATGGCAAGCTGCTAGTCAGCACTGGCGTAAGTATCCAGGTGCTGACATGTGCTTATTCGCCAATATTGGCCATGCCACTGTGACAATGTAACGCATCACTCAGAACTTGTCAGAACTGATGCTTGTGATATCTTGTGATACCTGCGCCGTCCGTCATTGGTGGGGCAATCATGGGCAATCCAAATTCCGCAGAATGCTGATGTATGCTGTGTGATGCTCTGTGCGTGTGTGTGTGGGCCGTGCGCACATGCATGAACAGAATGCCAGCTTCAAACTGCACTAAGGCCAGGTCCTTGAGGGTGGTGGGAATTCCATAGCTGCCCGACTGGGCACACTCTTTGAATAGCGTTAGAAGACTGAGATGAAGAGCTCAATAGAAATTAGTTCCGAAAAAGCGTGAGAATTGGGCCATTTCATGAATTTTTCATGGGTCTGACCCTCAAAGATTCTAGCAGTGATAGTGGCACGGAGCCTTGATGCGGTGAACTCGGTTGGTTTTTCTGGGCACCTTTCACATCTATACAATTCGAGACGTATCTATACCAGTTCTTCCACATTACCCGCAGATCCCGCAGCTGTCTCAAGAAATGCCGAAATGCCAATCATCAAGATGACCAGGCGCTTGGAAAAGGCAATGTAGAACACAGAGTGGAACGTGTAAGAACAGGTATTGTTTCGTGCACACTCGCAAGCCCACTAGTTGCACGTGTTGCTGCAAACCCGCCCAACTGCATCCTTATTGGTTCCCGTCTTGCGGCCACCAAGGAAACTGCAATGTATTATATAATGTATTCATGAAATTGATTGGCACAGTAAATCCATCTGCTGCAGTATGCATCAGTCATATTCTGGCACTCAGATGTATGCATGGACATAGTCAAAGTTCAAATGAGGCCTGGCAGCCTCAGTCTGGTGCAAATGATCTTGAAGTAAAGATTCTCCCTAGGGAAGTGGCTTGAAGAGATGACAGACTGAACCTTCATGCAAGTCTTCTTGTGTGTTTGGATTTCTTTTGAAAGTAGTGACCGAATACCCTCAGCGACATGAGCCCCATTTCCTTCCTATTTGGCACAGCAGCTTGTCAGCAAAACGGTGCAGTCAGCTTTGCCAACATTTGCATGCATATTGCGGTTGCAGTTGACTCATTCCAACAATTTCCAACACATTTATCCGGACTCATGCTGAAAAAGTCTGAGCTGTGGCCTTCTGCGCGTGTCAAACAATGCAGTTCGTTACAAGCAGAAACGTGGTTCACGATCTTTTGCTAACAATTCTTTTTCATCCTTTCTCTTCGTTGGTATTTGCGCACGGCCTTGCAGCCCGAACGAGAAGCATTAGATCAAACACCTGATTGCTATTCAGCTCTTGCATCCGCTTAATCCTCTTGGAGTGCTCGACTTATGCTTGACTTCCAAAACTTCCAAGGTATGCTTAGTCCATGCGTCAGCCATTGCCATCATTGGCTATGTGCCAGACTACCGTTTCAACGGCATAGACTGGGACAAGGCCAGGAGGACCCATCAACTCACGTTGGCCAAGAAGTCGTCTTTAGAATTCTTTAGATGTTTTTAGCGTCTTAATTTGGTTTTGACTTTGAAATCTTTTGGAAAAAATGTGGTCCTCAGGTGTTCTCAGGAAGTTGCAGATGCATGAAGATCATGAAGATCAAAGATTTCCATTTATGACCTGGTATTTTCATGTATTTTCCCTGTTCGTGCTTCGACGTGCTTCCGACATGCTTCAACGTGCCAGGTGGTGTCGCAAACCACTCATTTGGTGCTCTTCTCTGCTGAGCCGCGTGTCGATGGCTTGCGAAACCGGGATGTCATCCGCAGTGTTCTGCGACCGCCCCTTGTTTGAGACAAGTCTGAGACAATCCTGACATGTTCGGAACACCACCCTGGCACTTCTCATCAGATGTGCCATCAGCACGTCTTGCACACATTGAGGCACACGCACACCACACAATTTACGAAATCTAGCTAGAAAATACGAGAGAGAGAGAGAGAGAGAGCGAGAGCAAGACACTGAAACAGACCGAGAAGGCTGCACCTGGCGACCACATAATGTTTGTCACTGTTGAGCTGCTGGCATTCATGCACGTGGACTTCATACGCAAGAGAATCTGCTGGCTAAGACTCCTTGGGGATTTTCAGGGCATGGAGTGATGTCTTGCATATAAAAGCTCCATTGGTCTGATTTCAGTGCCAGCCAGGAATTCAGCCTTGCTCCTCGGCCATTTTGATAGTTTTGCTCCTGGGGGCGTGTCGCATCAAAGGGTGGGGTGCATTGGGGTGCATTAGGCAGAGGCAACAGCTGGGAAGACGCAGTGTGAATGCGCTGCATGCAAATACATTTGCAACATGAGATTGGGAGACATACCGAACATACCATAACATACCCAAAATATCAATATCATGATGTTGTTGTGGTGGGAAAGTGGTGGTAAGGTCAGCAGCTTTGCAGAAAGCTGGATCTGGCGCACCAAAACTTCTCGTCACCCGGCAGGATGCTGTGAGGAAGGGAGGAAAGGTGAGGTTGGATTGCGTGTGCCATTGCTGGCAGCGAGAATTCTTAAAGGAGTTAAGTTAAGCTTGTTTTCCTGATTTTGCTTCAGCCACAGTGGGCATTCCGTGGCACAATGGCATTTTCATTGCATTTTGTTGTGTTTTGCTTGGAGGCATGCTTGAAACATTCTGAAACCCTTAAATCTAAATGCTGGCTTCAAGACGAATGCAGCCACAACAAGTTGTAGCTCATTGTAGCTCCCCCCATCACTGCTGTCAGGTCAGCGTAGGCGGTGCTGGACGCTCCCAGGAATTTCCAGATGTTATTGGCAACAAGAAGACCCGCAAGCGCCACTGGGATTTCCAAGGCATGTTGCGCAATCCATCATGGATTGTCTATCTGAATGTATCTCTCAATTAGTTAGTTGCTCGTAATATTCCGGGAAACTTGTTCCTAATCTACGAATCATTCTTTTGAGTTTGGTGTTTTTATCCCTGACATTTTTCATGGTCTAGCATGTTCTAGTTTTTTTCTTGGGGACTTGGGGTCCTAAGGCTGAGTCAAACTCTGCAGACAGCAGACTTACTCATACGGCCCGAAACAAACTTAGCACCGTCATGCACCGTCAAGAGATGGGTATGGAATCCCAAAGAATAAAATGCAGCAACTACTGGTACTGTTTCCCACAACGATGCTGTTTTGGGATGTTTGCGCGGCCGTAGCCTTGTCATTGCTTTTGCACTGAATTCCATTCACCAGTACTGATATATATACAATTAGATAAATATCATGAGTCATGAGTGTAAGGTGGGTACATGTACGTGATTCAGTTAGACTATGATATCAGGGATCTTAATATAATCTTTGGGCAAGGCCAGAATTCTGACTGCTGCAACAAGCGTAGCAAGGGCGAGTCAGTCAACCTGCATCGACATCCTAAATCATCTCGCAATCTCACATCACCTCGCATCCCCTCACTATCGCCAAGGTCTTGCAAAGCAGCTCCTGAATTTGATGCAAGAGCTGCCACAGCTTGCAGGAATTGATTTCGATTTACAGGTGCAGACGTGACATGACGTGACTAGACATAGTTGTTGCATGTTTTTGCAGTATGATGCGGCCTGCAGATGAATGAAACAAAAAAACGGGGAATGTTCACGGCCCTCCAACTCATTTGAAGCAACATCAGTGTCGTCAGGTTCAGAATCCAGACTACCTATCGCTTGCAAAGCTTGTGATGATGCTTCGCACAGCAGTCGGCCATTGGGATGCATTGGGAAAGTGGGGACATATTAGTAGACTATATGAATACTATATATATATATTTAATGAACACTATATAATACAGTATGTCTCAGATTCGTCAATTCTATTTTGAGAGCTGATGCCTTTCATTGTGCTGCATTGATAAAACCGCCCGACTGTCAGTCCATAGCCGGCAGCACAGAATAAGTGAGAACACCAAGAGTTTCCGGATTTGGTTTGTTACTGTTTGTTGTGGCATGTTCCGACCTGTTCTGTCAGAACGTTTTCGTGTTTGTTTGGATCAGCTGCCCGAAGGTTCAAGAGGGGGGCAGAAGCCAGCTCCTTGCCAAGAATCGTGTGTGGACAGTTTGCATTGTAACATATTGCAACATATTTGAACTATGTTTGGCACACTGAAACTGAACCTTGTGGCAGTGGAGGGGCTTGCCTCCATTCTAGAGATGTCTAAAGTAATGTAGAGTTTGGAACTATGTGGATTTGTTATTTTCTTGAAAGTTGAAACTTGCTCATTGAATTTATATAATTAGGCCATATTAGGCCCCTGAGGCAAATGTGAAATATATTGTCGAATGCATTCATCATTGACAGCCCACTGGTGCAGACACATGCAATGAGTTGATGCAAACGGCTGGAAGGGTTGACCCAACATCGCATATATGCACCAAACATCACCAAAACTCAATAGACAAATACAGTGGAACACCTTACGTCAGCATGCCAGGGGGGGTCCGGATGTATATACTATACTTCGATGATGCATGCATACCAGGCGGTGCCGATTTGTATGACCTTTTCTGTGACTGTCATGCAACTTTGCAGATTTTTACGATGACCTTCCACGCGCTGGCCGGGGTATTGAACAGCTTCGCAACTTTGACTCTGAAGCAGCAAGATTCTGAGGAGAAACGAGACTCGGCATGACAGAGACATCCTTGGGTTTCTTGGGATATCGGGGTTCGCGACCTTGAAAAAATAGGTGCTTTTGGATGCTTTTGGTGCAAACTTTGAACAACATGAGTAAAATGGCTGCAAAATGGCTGTAAAACGGCTGTGCACTCAATTTGTGAGCCCAGGCTTCGTAGATTTGTTTGACATGTGCCATGCAGCTCAGCTGCAGGGATTGGTGTGGGGGTTTGGGTCTTAGCCCGCTGTGTTGGGCTTTGGCTTCTTTCTGATGGCCATGCATGTCCATGCCATGTCTAGATGATTCTAGATGTATCTAGATCATTCAACTACACATTTTTGAATAGTTTTGAGATGATTTCAATCACACTAGATCTCTAGGATGGCCGGCAGGGCATGTTCAGCAATTAATTTGGGGCCTCTACATACTTGCGGGGGTCTTGGAGCTTGGGCCAAGCTGTGGTCTGGTCGCATCTTGTCGAACCACTGAGTGGCATTGGGAATAAACCTGCTACCGTCGAGGGCAAACATGTTTTCTCTGCACTGTCCTGACATCATGGCAAGAACGCTTGTAAAATCTTGAAGGAAGGTACTTGTAAGATCTTGTAAGGTGATTATACGTATGTGATTGATTATTTAATACCATTCAATACCGATGCCTTCGGTCACAAGTTTTCGAGTCTTGTCTGCTGTTGCTGCTCCATATCCTGGCGGATGTCTCCATGGTTCCCTCCTTGTTTTATCTCACCGTTCCTCATGAAAATTTGCACTTTTCCTGGGGAAATGGGGTAAGGCGGCATCCTTTTACGCCGCAGCGACTTTGATGCTTGATGGTGGTATAAGAATTACAGTATGCGGAATTGCAATTGAGGAGTATTATTGATGCTTCTGAAGTTATGATGTGAACCTAGACGATCCTAAATTGAAGTGTGAATGCACACACACACACAGATGCCCACATACATATACATGACACCTCACTCTCTCTCTCTTCTCTTTCTCTGTCACCCACCCACCCACGCAGACACACACACACACTGTCAAACACACATAATTATGCATGCATTTGTTTGCACGACGCGGTGCGTGATGCACATATGTAAATGTAAACACTGGCATTCTGGATCCAGTGATTCTGCGGAGCCAGGTTTCAGGCATTTGAATGGTCAGGCTTTGACTCTGAGCCTGCTTGAAGACAGCAGGTTTTTGAACTGTATGCGTGATCATTTCTGGCTCCTGAACGAGTTTTGTCGCTTCGTCTTGCAACTCACGTCATGGAGTCACGCGTCAAACCTTTCCATCAGGCAATGACCTATACAATGATGGACCAGCAGGGCCGCCATTCAAGCGAGAAGATGGATACAGATGTCGTTCAGGCACATGCTGGGAATGGAGCAAAAACAGGACTGACAACTAACAATTGACAAGTGTACAGTAAACAATAGTTCCATTTGAGGGTGCTTGCCTTCCATTTGAGAGTTCTCACGAACAGAGGCCTTTGGGCCCCAGCTAAGTTATATGATATATATATATATATATATGTGTGTGTGTGCGCTGTGTGTGTGTGTACAGTGTATGCGCACCCAGCGCAGCATAGCGCAGCGCCTGCCACACTTTCCCCAAATGTACATCTCAGCCTCAGCCCTGAAAACGCATATGAGTACACCTCATGATGGGCATGCACCTCCACATAGAAATAATGCGTTGATTACCAGAGAATGCGTGCACACTCGTGCCAGATAATACTCAGAAGCAACTGGGTCATGCTTGGTAAGTACAGGGCCCCAGCCTTTCCAATTGGTTGATTTACCGACGTATGGTGGAACACCCGCCAGCTCAGCCCGGAAATCGGCATGCATCGATGCAGAAACACTGCCAGGCATGGCTGAAATACGGCATGCCGTTGGATCACCTAACTTTGGGTCCTGACCCTAGGATGCTGCAGAAGTGTGGGGTGCCTTTGTCACCGTAAGACAGTAGAACCGTTCGTACTTGAATGCCTTGTTTTATGATTCTTGGGTTTGGTCCATGAGTAAAAGCCACGAAGAGACAAGGGGACTTGTTGTTTGATTGTATGGGTACCACCGGGTACGAGGGGCGTGAGGAGTCAGTGATGGGTCTGAAAATGGCACAAACCTGATAGAGTCAGTGAATTTGAGGGAGTCATGCAGTGCCTTCTTGCCGCCAATTGGTACGAGCCAAGTATGCTTCAACGGTTTCATCCTTAATCCGAGCTCGTTGCACTGGGGACAGTTGATCCACTCTGTTTCCCACCCCCTGGTGCTGGCGGGGTGGGCCATGGCGCGACGACAGTCGGGGACGGAGCCCCAATTGACATCAGAGGAGTCAACTTTCAGCATTGACCAATTGAAGCCTGCCGTGACACAGGAATAGAATTGAATGAACCCCGAATTATCTATAGGTATAAGAATGGATGAGACAAGTTTATAGCCTTTTTGCATGCATGTCTTGTGCATATTATCTTTCTTGTTTTGATTTTGTGGGTGGATGGGTGGGGGCCAATACGGTTCGCTGTTACCTGCACACATCCACATGCTACGCTGCTTGATGTTCCCCCCATCCTGCTAATGCTGCTTTCTCTCGATGACATTTTGTTGCCCTGCTTGATCTTGTATCCAGCTGCTTGATCTCTTGTATATACACAATTAGAAACACGTGCTGTTACCCTTGATCCATTTTGGAAATATATAAAAAAGAATATCCCTCGCGTACTCAGCGGCAAACACTATTAGATCATGTGGCAGGTTCGCTTAGGCAGGACGCAAATTTTGGTTGGCTTGAACCGTAAATTTTGGCTCGCTCCGGCCATACATTTTGGCTCGCTTAGGAAGTATTTTGATGTATTTTGTAAGTACCCACGGTAGCATAGTGAAACGGCAGGTAGGAGGTGTCCCCTAAGGGAGGCTGTAGCTAGCAATGTGTGGTTTCGCTACTTCCTGTGGACGTGTCTAAATTGTCTGGAGAAACAAAGGCAAAGGCGAGGTTAAATTTCGATGAGGATGATGGTGTTGAGGCTGATCAGGGTGATCAGGGTGATGATGATGATGATGATGATGATTATGACGACGACGACAATGATGATTACTGTATGCTGGTGGTGATGGTGATGGTGAAATATGGTGAAATATGATGATGCTGATGCTGCTGCTGCTGCTGCTGATGATGATGATGATGATGAATGATGATGATGTTAGATTGTTGAAGTCTAGCTTCATGTTATTTAATTTTGCGAACAGTGTCTGGTACAGAGATCACATTCGGATTATTTTTGCTATGAAGATTCTGACTATGATCATGATGGCTTCTTGATCACGGTGTCTCTTCCCCCCTTCCCCCCCTGTCCCCCCCAAAGGCAGACCCTACAGATGTTGTATTTCGGGTGTAAGTGTGGCTTCACGTCCCCCGTCTCTCCCCCCTGACCCCCTGTCCCCTAAAGACAGACCCTAAAGGTGTTTTTGGTGTTGTTGTTGTTGTTGTTGTTGTTGTTGAGGTGCTGTTGTTGAGGTGTTGTTGTTGTTGAGGTGTTGTTGTTGAGGTGTTGTAAGTGTGGCTTCACGTCCTCCGTGTCCCCTCCTCCTTCCCCCCTGACCCCTGCGTCCCCCCTAAACGCAAATCCTAAAGGTGTTGTCTGTGAAACGAATTCATGCTCTAAGTGATCTTTTTTTATGTCCCAAATGGCACCCGTGCTTCTCAAGCCCGTGATTTTTGTCCTAGGTGATCCTCTTTTATGTCCTAAGTGACTCCCCTGTGCTCAGAAATGATTTATGTCCTAAGTGATCCAAAATTTATGTCCTAAGTGAGACCCTTGCCTTAGATCATTTGGCACTTCCATCAGCGTTTTCAATGAGTTTTAATCAGCGTTGAGGAGCATGGGTTTGTGCCTGATTCTAGTGTGATCTGCAATTTGTGTGCTTCTCCTCTAGGCACCCCGTTCGCTTTTTTTTACCTTGAGCTACCCACAAAGGTGGTACCCACTGCCTCCAAATACAATTCCTGTTTCAAAAAACTGGCTAAAGACCCACACAAAACACTGTCAAGTCATGTCAAGTCTACGTGGCTGACACAACAAGATGAAAAGCTAGAACGGTTTTCAGGCTGACGGGAAGTTTATGATAATTAGATGTAATTTGATGTAATGAGTGAGCTATATGTAGTATATGACCTGTATTATAGCAAATGCATTGTATTAATAAACCAATCTATAATAATCTAATATAATCTATATATCTAGGCAATACCAACTAATACAGGCGTGTGCTTTGGATTTGCTCGGAGCAGGTCAGGTCGGATGCACGGCATACTCCAACCTCTAAGCCTCTAAGCCTGGTTAGATAATGATGATATGTGAAAAGTGGCCTCGCAATTGAAATCAGGAAGCACGTCTTTCAAAGAGTAGCTGGTTCCAGTGGGAGGGTCGGAATTGAAGATCTGGAAACGGCAGCTCGAGAATTGGGCATCAGATGTAGCAAGAATGCGCTCAAAAAGGCAGCCTGGCAGTAGTACTTTAGCACTGGTGTTCTTACGATAATTGTCCATTAATCATATATTTGAATTATTTGCATATGCTTAGTTATTTTTAATTAGTGTCTTCTTCGTTCAGCAGCTTTGTGGTCTTACTTTGCTGGTGCCAAGGTGTTCAAACTCGTCGACAAAGATCGAGCCGGTTGTCTGGACTTTGATCAGTTTGGGTCTTTGATCGCCACAGCTTCACATGATTTGCTTGATCAAACTGTCTAGTGTGTTTTTCGAAATCTTTTTGGGTGTGGTGCGCCCTTGATGATATTGCCACAAACGACTGTTGTGGAATGAAGAAGCAGTTCCTTGTGAGGAAAAGCTCGGATGAACTTAGTCCTGGGCGCTTGTTCCCTTGGCCCATGTGCTTTAAAATCTTTTTTCTGACCTCGTTTGAACATGAACTGTTGGCATTTGTTGGTCTGTTGGCTACAGGTATCGGACCCTGAGAAAGTCAAATCAGTTCTGACTCCCGCAAGCGCGCAGTTCCTGGACTACAGAAGCAGCGTGGACCAAGATCCCTCATTTGCCAAGCATTTTCCGATCCCACGGCCTGTGAAGGCTAGTCTCAGAGTCTTGGAAGAAATGAAGCAGTGTACTCGTAGCACGAAATGCCTAGTTTCGGCAATTGAATCGGAATCCTTGTTGTATCTTGTTGCCGCACTGGCACTTTCGGCCTATACACTATTGACCATACTTCATCCAGTTCCTACATTGCCTGAAGTTGTTTTCTTTTGGTTGCGGGGGAATCCTTGCACATCTTGCACATGTGAGGATACAACAAACACTTCAACCAAACCCTGGAAGCTGTTCGCTGGGTGGCGGATGGTACATTTCTAGCCGCGACAGGGAACCGACTGCTCGTTTGTGATATCTCCACGCGCAGTGACGTGCCCCTCAAATGCTGCGAGGTAGGTCCTTCAGTGTATTGCCCCTCGGCTATTCTCCAAAACGTGGCCTGCAGCCCACAATCCCAGAAAACATCAATGCTGCGCAAGGGATGGTGCAGCGTTTTCTCAAGAATCTCCAGGTGTGAAGCTAAGTTAAGTAAATGATTCATAATGATTCTGGTTGTCATATTTATATAATATTGTGGACAAATCAGGCTATGGCTATGGTCACACTTCTGTCCTTTGAATTGGACTGAGGCATGGATGCGCTTCCTGGGGGACGGGGGGTTCTCCTGGGCTACGGGAAGAAGACAGAGAACCTGATGCTTTGGGATATGGCCGAAGAGAGAGCTATTCACCTTTTTCCAAGCCAGCCAAGCCCAGTGCTACCTGCCAGAACTAGTGTATCAGCACCTCTTTTCCCGCAGCAAAATGGTTCCAATATCATATACTAGTGTTAATTACTTTACAACGTTTGGCTTAGCATGGTTAGGGGAAGAGGGCCAAATGTGGAGCACGTGCCTTCGTAGCTGAGCACTTGAGGCATTCTTGCTGTCTCACCAAAGAAGTGGCACTATCTGGCAACAAGGATGGCATCGTTGCCATGCACGACCTTCTCCTTTGCAGTGATACGCCATTTCTGTTTCCCCAAATAAATCTTTCTATTGGGGTGAGCAAACCTATGTTTTTTGGGGAATTGCAGACCGAGATTACTGTGCTTAGGACTTGGAAACCGGAGCTTGCATACAGACCTGGCAAGTCCATGAGGGTTTAGTGACTTCCATTTCAATGGCAGACGACGGCAACAAGGTTTGCACGACGTCACGTGATGGCCAGGTGAGGGAGTGGCCAAATGCGACCAACCCTGCACGGTTTGCAGTGCATTCAGGGGCACACCCATCCCCACAAACACAAACACTCACAAGATAAGACCACTAAGATACCACTAAGACCACTGAGTCAGAATAAGGTGGGGCTGGAGACTGGAGAGAGGGAATGAGAGGGACAGAGCCCAGCTGAAAGATGAACCGCAACCCTTCAACAAGCCCTGCTCAGGTGGTCATCTTTGACATCAACGCTGGATCAATGCCATCCTGCGTGGTGTCGACGATCCAAGATGCAGCTGCGGGCTACACAGTTTGCGATGCGTTGTGGTGTGGCGATGATTTGTTGTCTGCTGGCGATGACTACTGCATAAAGATGTGGGATGCTAGGAAATCTGGACTTGCGCCACTGGCCAGCTACATGGGACACACGTCCTGTGTGAGAAGTTTGCCACAATTTGCCTTCAACATAATTTTTCGTTTTTTTTTTTCCCTCATCATGTTTTAACTGTTTTATCTACATTTATCATCTTGGATCCTTATCGCTTTACTACGGGCTTTCTGGGATGGATTGACCTGCAGATAAACACCAAGTCAAATCACTTGATTGGCGAACTCCGGGAGATACGAACCTCACCTGTTACATACTGTTTGGGATTTTTGCCATTTGCTATCATCTTGCTATCTATTTGTCTGCATCTATCTTATGACTCCTTTGCCTTTCAGTCATTCTAAGTCACGGATTTTGATTTGATGAGATTTTCTGTGGGATGGGATGGGATGCGCAGAGAATGTGAGCACATGCAGGTTTGGCACTATCTCCAGATGGATCCCTCTTTGCTTCAGGGGCTGCCGACAGTAGTGTCCGAATTTGGGCAGTAAAACCGTATGGCATCAGAGATCGTTTGACGAAACACCCTGGAAGCAACGGAGACAAAGACAACCGAGTGATCGATTTGCTGCTGTCCTTGAAAGAGCGACGGGAGCAGGCAATTGAACTTGTGCATGCAGGTGAGGGAGACATGGATGAGGTGCGGCAACTTACAGAAGAAATTGATCACTTGGAAAGTGTCGCCAAAGAAGTGGAGGAACCATGTGACAGCGATTTGATTGATTCAAACGGCTACATTAGGGCTATGCTTGGATTGACAGGCCACTCCTTGACAGTGAACTCTTTGGCATGGCAAGAGGACCAGAAGGGTGGGAACCGCATTGTGACCGGTGCCCATGATGAAAGCGTGTGCCTCTTTGAGTTTACAGATGCTGAGGTAATGGAAGGTCTCACCACAATGTCTCGTCAATGTTCAGACCCTTAGCAGGCCACGACTAGGACGCCGTCTGCCTAGTCAAAATGCATCAAGCTTTCATAAGCCCAAGATCCGCTCAGCTTGCTCAAGCATTTTCATCAGGCTCGGGGGATCTGTGGGATGTGTACCAAAACTTTGTACAGTACAGCGACCTCATGAGACTAAGATCTACGAGGGCAAGGGTTTCAAAAAGGTGTCACAGAAGGAAGGACGGACAGGTTTGGAATTGCTTTAGCGAATGAGATTGCTCATCGCCGAACAAGGACGCAGAATATAACTCATCAAATCTACTGGTCAAATCTCTGACTTGGTCGCCGCATGTGACCAAGGTATTCCTTTCTTTGGAGTAACTCGACTGATCATTCAGAGTGGACATGATTGGATGATGGATCACAGACAGGAAGGATATGGAAGCATTGTGCACGGATAGATTAGATTCGGATAGATCATGATAGATCATGACTGACGGAAGGACTGGAAATGACTGGATGAACCACAATGAGAGCCATCCTTGGAGTTGTTTCGAGATGTGTACCGTCACTGTATCGTGGACTTTGTATTCGAAAAGGTCGCAATGCCTTCACAACTGTACAAGTTTTCAGCTTTAAGTGAGAGAGTTCGACTTACTCTTGGCAGCTTGAACTGATCTGATTTGATCTGTAGGTAAAAAATGGTCTTGCACCAGTTACCTTCAGGGAAATTATCTCGCAGGTTGGGACCTTAGCTTGTTAGGCTGAGCAGATTTCAGAAGATTCAATCAGTTATATATTTGGAACCATTGCATGCTATTACCAAGTTGCATTAAATCGCATTAAATTAATATATTCACGTCACTTCACCTTGCAGTCATGAGGAGACATGCTTTTGACCTAAGCAGTTTTTGAATGTTTTTGCATTGTAGCTTGAGCATTTGCATTCTTTTTTCACACCACACAAAACGCATAAGACTTGCCAAGGAGAGATCGTTTGCCTCATCAGGCAGTGAACGGACGAAGGCGCACACGGAACTTTTGAATTTGAATTTGAATATATTTGATATTATTTGATTATATTTGAATTCTATTTGGATTGGACGTCAATGGCATGCGCAAGGCATTGAACAGCACAACCAGCCAGGAAGCTTAAGTAAAGCTGGCAAACACAAACAACATCTGATGCTTGTTCAGTTCAATCTACTGGACCGCTTCAACTGAATAGTGGCTAGCAGCTAGCAGCACAGTCTCTGTACGGCTTGATGCTGTTCTACTTGGAACGTCATTTCTCAGCATGCCAGGGAAAAACTAGTCAGATACAACGGGACATGTCCATATATGGTCCATACATGTCCAGAACCAGGAAGGTCATTCCATCCAGAATGCGCAGCTTGACACTCCCAGGATGGTTTTTTCTTCGTGAATGCTGAAAATGCTGTGAAGCAACTCGGAGGAGTTTCATCTCTCGAACTGCCAAAAAATCTAGAATAAACAAATCCAGACATGTCTTGGCTCAATATAATTGCATATGATTGTATGATATAATGATATAATTGTATTATAATTGTAGATTATATATATATATATATATGTGTGTATTACATTTAAATAAACTACATGATATCAGATGTATACATATATACTTTTATTCCCCGCCAATATACATACTTTCGCGTAGGTATATGATGTGTACATATATATATATACACATATATACACATAAATGCATTGCTTTACATCTATTTACCAACTTATTCAGGTTCAAACTCTATCTACATATGCTACATATCATTGATTTGTACGCCATCAGCCTTCCGTCCCAACAGTGGCATCCATGCCCCAGTGAATTTTCTGGCGTAATTCATTTGTGTGTTGTCCATAACTTCATTGAGCAGAGGGAGGAACCAAAAAGCTCGCGACAAAACGGTCAATTCTTCTCTCTGAGAGCCTCTCTTTCCCACTGTTGCCGATTGTCGCTGTGGGCTCTGCTGACAAAGTGTCTCTTTGAGGAAAGTGAAGTTTGCAGAGGAGCAGGGAATAGCTGCTTGGAATTGCAACCAGTGGGATGCTGGAACGTTCTGGCCTCCAAACCCTGTGCAACTGGTCTGACCCATCTAATCCTTTCCTGGCGGTGGTCATTCTCCAGGTTTCAGCTGAAAAACCTACAACAATATTAACAATATCATGAAACCCTGGACGCTCCAACCCCACATATCATGAACGGAGAGTGAGGATCCCTTGCAATCTTTGTACAGTATATAGATGATGTAGATGTGATACTTGTACACTAGGAGGAGGTACTACATAGATCTGTCAGACATGCTGATGCATATACCAGGCGGGCCCATAAAAAAATCAAAACATTTGAGGCGCCTGTTGTCATTTCATGCCAGGGAATGCGGGCAATACTGTATGTGTCGGCTATGTGTAAATCTGTATCATATCTTTCTATGTGAATGAAAGCATAGATATACAATTCACAGGAATCAGCCACAACACGCTTCTACTTCTGCATGTACTTCCTCAATCACCTTTCTGTGGTCAGCACGGGTCAGAGATCTTTCTTCTTAAACTCCCAACAACATACATTCTCGAGGACGAGCATGGCTACTTTGGCCTAGATTTTGAAAAGCCAACTGCTGTACAAAGCAATATTGGGTAACCCACCCGTCTCGTATAACCTCGAATTCCAAGGCAGGACTCATGATATGGGAGCTCGGACAGGATGCCGCAGAGGAAAGCATCAGCTTGTTGAGGTGGGGGGGCCCTGTGCAGGTTCAAATTCAAGGGGTGTCGACTTGTCCAGGCCCAGCCAGGCTTGCAGGAACTCAAGTTGGAGATGTCATGTTATGGCGCCACGTCAAACACGACCAAAGTTACCAATTATATCCAATTATTTCATTGTTTACGCTGCCTCACACGGATTCATTACATTTCCTCCAAAGCTCTTGGCATGACACGCCTCAGAGGACTTTTTGTTATTGTATCATTTTTCATCCACCGAATTCCACCGATGTTTCATTGTGTCGCTGCCTTAGCCACAGCTGATCTCGCCTGCCTTGCACAGCTGGGTCATACAAGAAACCGCAGCAAACTGCAAGTCTTCCAGTGTAGCTTGAGAGTTGTTGCTGTGCCAGAAGGTCTTCCGAAAAAATTAACCTAAGAGAGCCCTACTCCAATAAGGAATGACATACTCCGGAGGGACTTGTGACCTCGGCAAGTCTTTACATCTCGTTTGTTGCAGCATTTCTGCCAGGCACATTTGGGATGCTGCAAAAAACAAGGTGAGACGCATAGCAGCCTTCACCGGTCCCTGGTTCTCTGTTTTTTGCATGTTTTGAAATGTTTTGAAATGTTTTCCACAACTTGACGCAATGTTTCCGTTTTCAGGGCATCCTTCATCAACTTCTTGGCATAACCCCGAAGGAAGACCATTTGTTCAGTCGCTTGGAGAGCAAAGTCTGGATCTTCTGGACTTGGAGGTGACTTTGTGCCTCATGTAAATGTATATAAAATTTGTCTAAAGTCTTGAGTCACTAGCTTGCTGGAGTGTACTTGGGCCATGTCATGCTTGAACTGCTGTGACTGACTCTATTTGTATCTACTTATTGTATCTATTTGTTTGAATGTAGCTGAGGCGTTCTCACAGTTCTAATGGGAGGTGCTGGTTGCCCGGGTGACGAAGGTTGAATCTACAGAAATTCCTTTCATAAATCTGACGAATCTGAGCATCTGTCAAAAGGAAGCGACATTACGAATGATATGAATTGATATGAACTTTGGTGAAACGTTGAAACATAAACCGTATGCCGCATGCCCATCATCACCATCATCCAAGTCTGCAAAGTAGATCTTGGCTTTCAGGATATGAACTTAAGTCCTGCGCGCTAGAACACAACCTAGAATATTGTCCACGAACTTCAGAGCAAAGGGACATGCGGCCCAATGGACCCCATGCTTATTGTTCGTCCTCAAAACCTTTTTGCTTCTGGCGGAGTCAATTTAAGTCGTTTTCCCGCAGCATTAGAGTACTGCAGTCATACCTTCACACACAGCAGTTCCCACAAGGTGCTGTGTGCAACTATGCAAATATATTAACTATATAATATGATATATAATATTATATAATATGATATATAATACATAATCTAATATAATATAATATATGCTCAGCGCCCCCCAAGTGGACCTACCTTTTTGCAAGTTGAGCATTGCACAGCTATACATGCCTTCTGAACGGCAGCAGAAGAATGATTCCTAATGAAGCAACAATATGCAACAATCATTTGAAGACTCATGTGCATACTGAAGTAGATCACTCTGCTGGCCCGCAAATATATATATATATATACAGTATATATATATATACAGTATATATACAGTATATATATACACACAGTATACACAGTATACACAGTATACACAGTATACACAGTATACACAGTATACACAGTATACACACATACATACATACATACATACATACGTACGGACGTAAGTACGTACGTACGTACGTACATACATACATAGATACATACACACACACATACATACACACACATACACACACATACACACACATACATACACACATACACACATACATACACACACATACACACACATACACACACACATACACACACATACACACACACACACACACACACACACACATACACACACACACACACACA
>Ga0126342_10009121_pt1 | contig 17775 bp, 14 predicted proteins | sample Cyp1metagenome_FD_92528 | JGI IMG/M metagenome (GOLD analysis project Ga0126342, IMG submission 92528) | Coral microbial communities from Lord Howe Island, Old Settlement Bay, Australia - Cyphastrea 1 metagenome | ecosystem: Host-associated > Invertebrates > Cnidaria > Coral ... | reverse complement strand
TTTTTACATATTTATCTGGTTGGTGGTGCAATAACCATCTTGAAAAATGATGGGGTTCGTCAATGGGAAGGATTATCTCATATATTAAATGGAACAATAAAAGCCATGTTTGAAACCACCAACCAGATTTATTTACATATTTATTTCTATAGAAGTGTCTATAGTTGCTGGTCTACAACTGATTCAAATAAAACGGACTATGGTGGATACTGGTCATAATAAGCACCGAAAAATGGAACTATAAAACGTGTCAAACAGTGGGACACTATTTAACCTTTATTTTTAGGGGGACATTAAGTATCTATATATATATATAACTTGGTGGTGTCTGAACTTCTACATTCAAACTGCTCATTGGTGAAGACTAGGGATTGTGGTGAACCATCTGTACCTTGGAACATCTTGGAACCACTTGGAACCAGGTGATTCTGAAGTCCCATCCAACCATCATCTCTTTTAGTGAAGTTTAAACAAATCTGAGTCTATGAGGATTCCTTATGTTGGGTAAAACTATTATACAATATATATATATATATAAGAGTATAAACAGATCATGAGGCAAATCCAATACTGAAGCATCTCCAACTGTTTACTGGACATAGGTACAGCATGTAAGCTACTGGGTAGATATATAAGACCCAATCTTTCACAGTAGTTGCGATTCATGATATGATATCAATGATATGTAAAATTAGGATGAGTAGTCCTGGGTGGATCATTTCATGTCAGCAGCTACAATGCGACCCTCCCCCACTTGTGTTTACTCGTTTATAAACCAAATGAATACTAAAAGTTGATAAGACGTTATCAAGTAATTATCACAAACCATAGTTGTACTTGAATAAAAAAACAACAACAGAAGTGACAGTATCATAAAACCATAGTTATACCATATATCATACTTATCATAAACCATAGTTACATGAATACTATACTTGTAAGTATCATAAACCATAGTTATACTTGAATAAACAGAAGTGGCAGTATCATATAACCACACCATATATCATACTTAACTATCATAAACCATATTTATACTTGAATACTAGTTATAAGTACTATAAACCATAGCTACTTAGTTATACTTGACATATCATAAAGTAATGATCATTATAAACCATAGTTACTACATCGCGGTATCATAAACCACCCTGGGGCGGATGTCTCCACGGCAGGCTCCACGGCAGGCTCCGAGGACCCTCACCTCGGTACGAAACTGGTGGACGTCCATCAGCTGCTGCGAGAAGGAAACCCTCAGTGGAGCGAGCGCTCGCGGTTTCGGCTCGTTGGGGCTTCAACGGGCTCCCGGGGAAAATCATGGGATTTCATAGCTGATTTAATGGAATTTTATAGTGACTCAATGGGATATTAGTGGGATATTAATGGGATATAGCCCAAATGGGAACCATGGTGGACTACGAATCCCAACATTTGCCCAACATAAATAAGCCACATGTAGGTAAATATACCAGCACTATGGAATATGGGCTGGTATGTGATAGTTAATATATGTTAAGATGAGTTAACAACGTATGTCATAGTTGACAATTCTTGGGGACATGATGTTTATTGTCCAATACAGTCGACCTTATTGTTTATATGCTGTAGTCATATCCCCTATGATTCTCATGAAATCACGGGGATATTTTCTGTCTAAAAATAAGGCGATGTTTTTCCCAAAAAAAAACACCGAACTGTGTGCGTCAACTGTGTGCGATTTCCTGCTGAACCTGGGAGATGAACATCATGAATCCACGATTGCATTGCCAATCAGCCAGAGGGCCCCTGCAAAAAATGGACCAAATTCTTTGCTGGTGAACGTGGATATTCGATACTTGATACCAAAAGACTAGTTAGGATTAGTTTGTATCCATGTAAGATTGACCTAGTACATGGTGTTCTGCAGCATGGCGTTCCAGAACCGGTTGGATTGGACAGAACAAAATCACATGGCTCGTCGCATCTTTCATGGATCCGTCTCACGAATGGCACCGGGGCTGGCCTCTGGTAATCTGAAACTTTGCGAACATAGATTGTGCGTTTAGTTCGATGATTTACCTACAATGTGAGGCCTCCAAGATAGCTAAGTTGGTTTATAACTCCAATAACTATGGTTTATGGTACTTATAACTATAGTTGCTGGGGCTTATAAACCAACTCATAACTGGGGGGCCTCACATTGTATGAAAAATGGAGATATTCCATAGTTCAGCTAGTGGATATTAGTGAATAGGGCACCCTCCACGAAACTAGCGCTAGATTCAAATGGGGCACTATAACTAGATTATAGAGCAAATTGGGTACCCTTATTTTCCATACTTGGCGGTTCATCCCAGTTAGTAAGTGGCTTATAACCCCACTTACAAGTGAACTAACCCTACTTAGCCCATTTATAAACATGGTTATGACCTACTTTCTAAGTGCGATGAACCACCAAGTGCTTATGTTGGTTTACCGAAGGCTACCCTTTCATCGCCATGAAGGCATAACAAAGGAATTGAATAAGTCATGGAATTGGCGACTAGCCAGCTATTTGCTGGAAACAAACAGATTCCATGATAGGAAAACATGTTCAATGGTTAATAATTGACATATAACAATTTGTAAAAATACAACCATAGATAAATAATCAATATGTTGTTTGGTCATGTGTCCCTTTGACAAAGCCATTGCATGAGGAAACACAGAAAAGCAAACACCGTGGAGAGATTTTGAACAACAAACGCGGTGATCAGACCAAGAAACTTGATATTTCGCAGTTAAGGTGATATAAACAGGTACCAGGGCTGGTAATCAAACCATCACGGTTTCATCATGTGGAAACATGATTTCCAAATTTCCAAGTATTTATGTATCCATCTAGATACCATATCAAACATGGTTTGCTGGATTTTTCCCCTTTTACTTCGATCATTTTCCAGTTCCGGGATTTGCCGCCATGTTTGATGATGGGAAATCCCCCCTTGAAATTCCCAATCCCAACATGAAATCCCATGTTGGTCACATTAAATCCATGCAATCCATACCTCACTATATGGTGTATATATATATGATTATATATATATAAATATATGGTATCTATACATATACTATACCTCAACCCCCCATCATTTCCACAGTTTCACGTCGAAGAACTGGGACTGCTGGAGTTCTCGCAGGTGATTGGAATAGTGTTCCTGTGCCAAAGATCTGCGAATCCCCGTGAAATTTGGCGCCAAAAAAAAAATGTGGCAAATCATGATAAATCCCCTTTATAAATCATTGGTAAATCATGATAAATATTTATTGGATTTTCATTTTTCCGTTGGGTAAATCATGATAAATCCCCTTTTTCTGGTTGGTACTTCTGGTTAAATTTAGATGGAAAAACCCATGATTCTATATAGTCCCAGTGAAAGCCATGGATTTCCATACAGTTGCGGACCGGATTGGATTCCAACGGTCTTCTCATCTGGGATCTTCCATACGTATCGCATGAACCTCGAATCACAGGTATTCATCTGGGAACAAATTGACTAAAATACAAAAACACAATTTGTGGTACTATCCACGGCTATGAAAATCTATTAAGATCCCGATTGTAATATAACAGTTGAATATATCCATCTATTCAAATGGTTATTGTGGGTTATGTTTTTTACATGCATTCCCATCACATCTCGATTTTAAAAAGCAGTAATTCATTGGAATATCGCAAAAAAGGAAAATGACATCGTCCCATTGTTAGGATGAACTGCCAAGAAAACATCCATCATGTTCCATCATCGCGTTTTTTTGTTTTTGTTGTGTTCCCTTCAAACACTCCATTGACACCAACTAGATTTGTTATTCTTATTGATAACAGGTTTGTGTTTAAGATTTTCAGGCAAAGTAGCTAAGTATCTGTTCATGAAACCATATATATATATTGATATGTTATGATAGTTTCATGATACTGTGGATGGTTGCGAAATGGATGGTGGGAACCCTATAGATAATGGGATTTTGCCCACCTATCAAATGGTGCAGGATTGTGTGGATTGTCTTTGGATGATCCGTGATCGATGTCCGGAGCCTCCGGAACCGGCCGAATGTTTCAACCAACAAGGAGTATCCGTTATCAATTCCATGGATACTATATAGCCATCACTAAATATATATATATGATACATATATATATATATATTACAGTATATATATATACTTTTTGGATCTTTTTGGGGGTTTGGGCGTCAAATATGTTTGTACTGGGCGGTCTTTATGATTGTCATCCAATATGAAGTCACCTGGATGGTCAATTTTCCCACATGTGGGAAAAAACACACACACTTCCCGACAAAAGCTGACTGTTTCATCATGGGTCATTTGACTGAAATGATGGTTCAGTGGGTATCAATACGGTATTTTCACATGTCGCAACTGCCATCAATGGCCATTTCAGGATCCGATTCATTGGAGGTACCTACCATATATAAGGCCTATTTTTCAGGCCTTAATTTCAGGGAATATCCCCAGAAAATATGGCCAGTGGCCTATGGTACGTTTACATACCTCCAATCTGTTGGATCCTGAGTCATTCCCATTGATAGTGGGACTCCCATCCCTTCCCCCATGTGAGATAGGTGGGATGCATTGGATCGCGGCTCGAACCTCCAGATGCGCGAGTTGATGAGCAAAAGTCGTGACGTCGATTTCAGATCTCTCTGCCACATCCTTGAGGCAACTTTTCGGGATGTTAGTTACACATGGTGGATTTATGGCAAAATAAAAAACACGACGACCCCGAGGTTTGCCCAAAGCCAGAATAGCGTAAATACATGTAAATGCCAGGGAATTCTGTACGACATCAAACCACGGAAAGGATTTGATGTTCAATTATGTTGCTTGGGTGTTAACCAGAACATGTTGCTTCTACGTATGGAATTAACCATACAGGCAGTAGGGTTTCTTACAGGGGTTTCAAGAAGATATCAAAATCCCCCGGCCCCATGGAACAATTAACAATACAATCATTAGGGTGTCCTTTAGGGTTTCAAGTAGATATCAAAATCCCCCGGCCCCACGGAACAATTATATAACCATACAATCATTAGGGTTTCCTTTAGGGTTTCAAGTAGATATCAAAATCCCCCGGCCCCATGGAACAATTATATAACCATACAATCATTAGGGTTTCCTTTAGAGTTTCAAAGGATTTCAAAGGCCCCTGGCCCCATGGAACAGTTAATCGTACAGTCATTGGGGTTTCCTTTAGGGTTTCAAGAAAATATCAAAATCACCATCACCATCATCATCATCATCACCATCACCACGACCATAATCATCATCGTCCAGAATCATCATCATCATCATCATCAACAACAACAACATCATCATCAACAACATCATCATCACCACCACCACCACCGCCGCCGCCGTCGTCGTCGTCGTCGTCGCCATAGTCATAGTCATCGTCATCGTCGCTTGCCCGGACGCTCGTTGCGAGTCCGGGCAAACCTCAGGGTCTTGCAGCTAAAATAGCATGAACAAATGGTACCATTTTATTATGGGAAAGTATCTGACTAAACAGTGGCTGGAATGTTGTAGCCAATTTTCAGACTAACCCATATGGAAATAACATCTTTCGACTGTGGGCAACCAATGGGGGACGCATACCCAAACTGTTTATTAATATAGGAAACTTACGAAACGATGGATGTTTCAAAGCAGTGGATTTCATTGGTACCCTACCGTCGGCCTGGGCACTTTGCGAATGTTGCTCATCTTGGCTTCAGACACGGCTGAAGAAGGTCATCAAAACCGTCACAATGCCCTACTCCACGACGCCAAAGATCCACCGTGTTCTGCTTGCCATCCAAGATGTGCAAATGGACTTCGATAGGACAAATTCTCACAATTTGAGGTCGAGTTTTCACCAAAGTGACAGTAAATAACGTTGCTATTCAACAATGCTGGTCCTATACTACAATCTACAGTCGCATATATAGATGTCGAACACAACGCTGCATCCACCCCATCTCGACAAATTGCATGGGGTCACTGTGCGAGAATTCACTGAATTCTCATCATTTTGGTGGCCAGCTTCCAGCCCCTAGAATTGACCCTCCGGCAACGAAAACCCCAAATGTTTGATCGGAAAATCATCCATAAATGGAATACACTGGTGGACTTCCCATTCCTCAGACTACGGGTCCTCGACAAGTTCAAAATGTCCTAAGTCAATCCAATGTACTACTGGGTTTCCTAAAAAATATAAAAAGAAGCCGTCGTTCACGCTTGGCTTATCCATTAGACGCGAATGAACTTGACCAATACCCTTTGGTAATTTCACATAAGCATGATGAGGCATGGACAATTGCGCCACTTGTAGATACTTAGCATGGAAAATGACACAGTTATAGATAAATTAAGATAAAGTCCTTTTATATTGCCTATGTTTTTCATTGCAATGTGTCCATGGCAACGTGTTACACTATGTTGCTAGCTTTTTTCCCAAAACATAATTATTCTACTGGTTATCTATTATACTTCAGGATTTCCAATTATATCTCTACATAGAATGGTTATTTCCCATATCATTTTATATCGCGTTAACGCCCAACTGCCATTTTGGATCAGCTCTCCCAGTCAAGCGCCTGCTGCAAATGGATCAGGTCCTACGAGCTTTCAGGCTGGTGCAATGGAGAGTCGATCACTGGTGATCTAACCAACCCAAATGGACGTCTACTATGAGGCCCCCAAGATAGCTAAGTTGGTTTATAACTCCAATAACTATGGTTTATGGTACTTATAACTATAGTTACTGGGGCTTATAAATCAACTTATAACTGGGGGGCCTCACATTGTACATCGTTCAATTAGAAAACTATGTAAACTACCTTGGTGTCCCATACCAAAAACAAAGAAAACAACCTCGGTTTTCAGAAATAAAATTCAGGGTTTGCCAGAAAATCACCTACAAAGGAGGGGCCGATACCTGGCAGGTTTTCCTGGGAAGCTCATCGATTTCGGAATTGTCCAGCCCTCCAGGTTTGATGTCCAGTCAGGCATTAGATCAGAGCCAAAAGGATGTCTTGTGATGTCTTTAAAAGGCCTCAAAAATAAAGGTGATAAGTGAATCTTCTAGCTTTAGGGGTGACTACTGAGACGGGGCCATGGGATTAGTTCACTGGTTAGTAAATAGATCATATTCCACTATATCTAATAATATGTATATATATATATATATATATATACGTAATTTATGTTTATATATATATATATGGTTGGTGGTTTTAACCATCTTGAAAAATATGAAAGTCAATGGGAAGGATGACATCCCATATATGAAAAGTAAAATGCAAAATGTTCCAAACCACCAACCAGTTAGAACCTTTGTTTCAAGGCAACCTCAGTACCTAATTGGAAGTCCCTAGCCCCTAGCAGTTTTGAGCACGCTTAGGATGGGTCGTCCCATAAGTCCCCCGTCATTTAGGGCCCTAGCAGATGGGCTTGGAGGATGGGTGGAACCCGCCATAGTTTTTACATCTATTTCTGATACCCTCTGGTTATGACTGACAGTTCGCCATGGTTTTTCGATGGCCCATTGAATAATTGATGGTTTACCGAACTTAAAAATGGTGGATCTTTCCATGGCGAACTGTTAAATAACCAGAGGGTAACATCTATTTCTGATAGATATCTATAATAGTTCACAAACATCATAGACCCTAAAAATCATAGTTCAGGAATATCTATCATAGTCATAATACTCAGTGAAACCACTATTAAGCAAATCATAGTGAAACCACTAAACATAGGTTATAAAATCAGGATCGAACTGTGACAATTTACCAGAGGCGACCTATTTACTTCCAGATTCCAGATGATCTAAAAATACCTTATTTTCAGTTTAGTGAAGGATCTTGGTAATCATAGTTACCCTTAGTAATAGTAACATTAGTAGCTGACTTGCCCTTAAAACGTATAGTTACCTTATTTTCAGGCTCTATGATTGAATTCCCAAAGGCTATGTTCTCATTTACCATCTGGTTATTTAACATAGCCATGGAAAATCATCATTTTTAATAGGTAAACCCAGGTAAACCATCTACAAATGGGCCATCTATACCATGGCTATGTTAGTCATAACCAGAGGATACCAGCAACTAACCAGTTGTCCAAAGGGTTTCTTAAACCCATTTTTGGAGCCCTGGCCCTCCTGTTGGGTGCGACCCACAATGTCGGAGACACCCGCCATCTCGCGGGACAAGTGTTCAAAGTTCTGGTTGACCTCGTGGATGTGTTCTGGATGTGTCGGGTGGAAGAACCAGATCAAACAACTCACTTGTTTCTGTGCGATACGTATCCATATATCGGATACGTATGCATATATATATATGTAGTTCATGTCTATATATATACATATATATATATATACACACGCATATATATATGTATACATGTATACATAATATATAAGTATCATACAAGTATAGTATGTAAATTAGTAAACAAATATGTGTATACAGTAGTATCAGGAAAACTGGTCGTTTCTCCTCAACAAAAAGGGATGTCCTGCAGATTTTGGCCACCTGTTCTCTGATCCCTGGTGCATCTGCCCATCTTCCCAGCTGTATGGCTACAATCCAGAGATTTGTTTGGAGGAATGCCTGTACGATGTCTTTTCCTTAGTTGGTTGGTGGTTTTAACCATCTTGAAAAATATTAGTCAATGGGAAGGATCCCATATATTATGGAAAATACAAATGTTTGAAACCACCAACCAGTTAGAACCTTTGTTTCAAGGCAACCTCACTACCTAATTGGTGGTTGACCTACCCCCCTTTGAAAAATATTTGTCAGATTGGGATCATCATCCCAGCTATTGCGAAAAATAAAACATGTTCCAAACCACCAACCAGCTACACATATCTGGAGTTGCGTGATTTTGGATGGATGTGGATGAGAATACTGTAAACCACTGTAAACCCAGTTAACTTGATTTGAAGTTCGCCAGCTATTGATGTGTTCCGTATATCTACCATAGTGGAGTATCCAGCCTCATGTTTGACCACACACACCGTCCCTGGGAAAAATTGGGGTATGACCCTTACCCAGCTGGAATCGAGTTTTGATCTGCTAAATAAGGTTCTGAAAGTAAAAATAGTAAGGCTCAATTGGTTTCCTGGTGACTGTTTATATCTGACCTTTCCATTTATAGATCTACCCTGCAACAAACAAACATGACATGTGTTTAAAAAAAACATGAAAATCCCTCGTTTGTTGATGATTATCCTCTTGAAAAGTGTTGTTGACGTCATTTGCTTGGCAAGTTGCTGAATTGGATTGCTGGAAAGTACCGAGTATCCACCAAAAAGAAGGTTAATGCCAAGTTCATCATTTCATGTGCTGAAACCTATAATAATCGTGAATAGGCCATACTTAACTCGGCCATGCTCCAAGAAACCAGTGTAATTACACCTTGAATATCCTAAAAACCATGTTCAACGATTGTTAACATATGTGAATGGATGTACAACGCCAAACTTCTAGAAGCAGATCCGCCCTTTTGGCCTGAGTGATCACAGACATCAGGTTGATCCGTTCATGTTCCATGTCCGACGCGGTCTTCTGAAACGCGGCACGCGCCTGGAACGCTGGTGCCACATCTTCCATGGCTGAAAAAATGGAGGGTGAAGTAGTTAAGCATCAGAACTGGTGATTTGACGAAGCAAAATAATGATATAACCGCAGATTAAGTGTTGGGTTTTTGGCGATCAAATAGCTCAAAGATGCTGAATTCGGTGGATGTGGCAGCATAAACCAAACATTTCCATCCGGGAACACCTTGTAGCAACCATGAGCCATGGCGTGCAACAACTGCGAGTTTAAACCTTCTCAAAAGGTCACCCCCCAGGGGTTGATGGTGGTTGATCTTCATTTCTTCAAGTCATATTACAGCTGGTGGTTTTAACCATCTTGAAAAATATGAGTTCGTCAATGGGAAGGATGACATCCCATATATGAAATGGAAAATAAAAAATGTTTGAAACCACCAAACAGTATACTATATCACCCCAGCAAAAAACACATATTGTTCGGCTCCGCATGACATGTTTCCCCTTAAACTAGCTAAACATGAAGTCATGAACATAGCAAAACCAGGTTCGTCCGTGTTTGTGCAATAAAAAATTGCATTTATCTAAGTTGCTGGGAAGGCCCCCATAGCATCTGTTATCACCATACAACCGAATTTCTCACTACTTTCAGGACGCCCGCCTCACGCGGACTTATTCCTGATATCAGGTTTATCAGGTTCTTTTTATGTGCAAAAACCAACATTTGGTACAGGATTCTGGAGGTTTGTCACCCATGGCATGATATTTTGATGTTTGTTTCCGATGGTGTTTTGTTTTTTGGCTGATTCGTTTGCTTATTCTGGTGCCTTTGATGAAATATGATGAAGCGCATTGCCGGAAAGCATTCCCATGACTGGATCTGCATCACACTGTATCCGTGGGCTTGTTTCCAAAGAGTAGACATCCAACAAATATCAACAAATCAACAAAAATCCAGGGTTCCAATCCAGAAGGGCCCACTCCAAATATCTCAATTCTGGTTGGTGGTTTCAACCCCTCTGAAAAAATATTAGTCAGTTGGGATGATGATTCCCAATATGTGGAAAAATAAAAAATGTTCCAAACCACCAACCAGAATTGTATTATTTCACTAACGAATGGAGCTCTCCCATCAGCGGATTGATTTCGACCGGGGAAATCTACCAGAAGTCTGGCACCCCAAGGGTTTTTTTCCCTGAAGCAAATGAAAAGACATGGAAAAAACACGGTGTTTTCTTCGAGTGGTCCCCACTAACTGACGTTTTCCCGGACATATAGGGGGTTCCATAAATTCGGATACCCCAAATGGATGGTTTATAATGGAAAATCCTATTGCAAATCTATTGAAATTATTCAAAATTGATTAGAATTGATGATTTTTGGGTGCCCATAATACATGTAAACCTCCAGAAATGTGGGCTTTCATCTGACGTGTTATTTGACATGGGCATATTATATGCCGTTGCATCTGAAAAATATTCAAACATTCTATCTGACACATATTCTGACACATATCTGGCACTCTATCTGACATGTATGCCTAAAAATCTGACAATTTATCTGGCATTCCATGTGACATGTATTCTTACAGTATTCTGGCGTTTTATCTGATTTATCTGATATTACATCTGATTTTTCTTACCCGGCATTTTATCTGACATTTGATCTGGCATAGTGGCCGAGATAGCCACTAAGCCTAAGCTCGCCAGGCAAGCTTGGATGTGCAGTACATCCCGCGAAGCGGATCCGCGGTTTATAATCCATAACCAATATTTCATCCCACATATACGCATGTATATATATATATGTGTATATGTACATATCATATCATACCATACCATATCATATTATATTATATGATATTATATAATATATTATAATATATTATATGATATGATATTATATTATATTATGTTATATTATATTATATATAATTTAATATATCATCATAGATTAAAATATATTATCATAGATTATATTATATTATAATATAGTAGATTATCTTATCTTATCTTATATTATGTTATATTATATTATATTGTACTATATTATATCATTTTATATTATATTGTATTATATTATATTACTTAATATTATATTATACAATGTATATATATATATATAATCGTATTAAATTATATTGTATTATATTCTATTATACTATGTAAACATATGTATATATATATATATATGTATGTATATATCATATATATATATCATACATATATATATATATATTATGTATATATATATCATATATATATATATATATCATATACGAATGGGGACATTCTATACAACTGGGGGTCTAGAGACCCTGACCTGGGTGGAAAAAACTGTGAATGTGGTCTTGTCATCCAGGACGACTGGATGATGCAGGGTGCTACCCCCATTCTACGAAACCTATGGAAACATCCAAATTCCCATGAGTAAACTAACGTAGATGTAGAAATCCTCATGGATCATCAAAAATCTGCAAAATTCCAGGTGTGGATTTCCGGGCCTTCTCAATGGCATCATCCGTGCGTTCTTGCACCTGTCGCTGCATCTTCTCCGCCTGGCTCTGTTTACGCTGATGATAGTGGCCATTCATAGGATATTAAATGATATTGATATGCATGGGATCTTGAAAACATGATAAAACTTGGCTTGCTATCTAACTTTGGTGAAGTTCACTGGCTTAACTATGGTCTATGGTTGATAGATTGAACTAAATAAGGAGGTTTGTAGGCAAGCTTATTTACAGCGGGGACCCACCGTTGATTCTACCTGCAAACATGATGAACATCTGTGAATTCACTTGCAAATTTGGATCATTTCAAGGTTTTTGAGTGTTACATGGTTTTGAAGGGGGTTCCTTCAGAAAATATGGATTCTTGGGATACCTGATAATGCTAGCAACCTGCGCTGCCGCAGGGCAGGGGTTGATTGGATTTCGCCAACACCAAAGCTGTTTGAAACAGAATTGCAGTTGTGGCCCATCCTTGCCAAAAACCTGGCATTCTGTAATAATCTTTATGGTATGCACAACATCCGACTGGGGGAAATTAAAACATATCCATCATATCCTATCTGTTCTGCAGTGGTTGATTCAATTCCGATTTTTGTTGGTGTAAACCATTGCAGCCATAGCATTGTGTGTTTCCAACCATTGGTGCCAATGGCTAAACTCTGCCTGGACTCAAAGGACGGTTTGAATTGGCCTCATAGATTCGCTCAGAGAGGCAATCCAACCTCGATTTTTTCGGATGGCAGGTCATCCCAGATGCTCCATGTATGGAATATTTACCTACAAAACTGGGTCATTCTTGGGGTAAATGTAGGTAAATATTCCATAGATGGAGCATTTGGGCATTGCGAAACGATTTTGCCGTTTTTCGATGACGGGATCGTTTTTGGGGTGTGTCCGAAAGATTCCGGATGTCTCAATTGATCCCGTGATTGATCATCATGTTCCCCCATTGAAATTGCACTTTGAGGTACCCTCTGGTAATGACTAACATAGCTATTGAACATGGCCCATTTAGTTCGTTGATTTACCTATTAAAGATGGTGATTTTCAATAGCCATGTTAGTTTACCCTTGGACAAACTCGAAATCCAACCGTAATTCGATCAAGGCTGCTGTGATGCTTGGACCCTCGTCCTCTATGTCATGTGAGCCTTGGACTGCCTCTATCTCTGCCCGTAGAGTTTGAAGTGGCGCATGCCAACCCGTCCGTACTGCTGCACATTCAAGTCAAAAAGGCCAGCAATCACATCCTAAGAATGCGATGTTTGATCAAGACAGGATCCAAAAAGTGAAATGAGTTGATCAATTTCGATGGATGATTGAAAACTTGTTCCAAACCTCCAAAATCCCAAGCAGGAAAGTCGTACTTTTGATCACCCAGTTCCGTAGAAGTCCCATGGCAGCAGCGGGTACACATTGATGGATAGTGACTCCATTGGTTTTGGGACGCCTCAAAGGTAAGTTGATTCAGAAACTGTTGGGTTTATGTAGGATAGAAACTATACCAGGTGGCCTTACTTGGGCTTTATAGAGCTAACTTCATGAACTGACAGGCCCACTTATTCGCGGGATGTAATTCCCGGGTTCCCAAGCTGGCCACGGCGAACAGCTTCCACATCCTCCGGAGTTGAACAGTGAGTCACTTCAGTTGGTATGGTAAACCCCGGCTTTTTTTTGTCCCCTTCCAGGAACCAGATATGATATCTTGCCCGGCAAATCTCGGCCAAATCGTTGTCTCTTTCGCCTAACATAGCCTTTCAAAGTGCTGGATTCTTCCCATCTACAAACCGACCTAGTGACCTAGTGAGCTGTTAGGTATGAATCCACCATAATCCACCCACAAACCCAGCTTGTTAGAGCGCTTCTTCTTCTCAATTGGATGTAACTTGACTATCTCAATAGCAGCACGCGCTATGAAATGTAGGGTTACCGTTGAAAGTGATCAAAAACATAGTAATCAGTCACAACTTTCGTGGGTCTTTGACTCCAAACTTGACATTTTCGTTGTGGGATCTGTGGTGTTTACCGTTCTGCTCCCGGTCGAGCTGTCAGTTCAGAGTCATGGTAGCCCGGTGCTTCATGGCTCATTTGAACCCCCTATTGAACTTGAAATACTTAGATGGGCCATGGGATTAGTTAACTGGTTTTATCAAACGCTTAGTGATAAGTAGGGCACTATAAGCTTATAGGCTTTGAATGAAACACAATTTGGGTGTTTAGTAGGGCACTGGGACCCTGGGATATCAAAGGCTTATAGTGACTGTTGCAAACACCATCAAAAATACCCGGTGATATCCCAGTAATCGATCCCATGGCCCCCTTGGACAGCCCATGGCTGAAGAGCCGCTCCTGATGCTTCTGCTCGAGGACATCTTGTCTCTTCCGCAGAAGCGACAGCTCGGACTCCAAGATCTGATTGATCAACAAAGTAGGACATTTACCCTCTGGTAAAGGTTAACATAACTGTGGAAAATATTGGAAAATCACCATTCTTAATGGGAAAACTCACTATTTCAATGGCCATGTTCAATAGCTATGTTAGTTTACCAGAGGATAACCAATGTCACCAAACAGTCACCGATGTCGGTGCTGATCTTCCCCAGTTGTGAAAAAAATGATTCTAACCAAAGGCGAATAAATATAATCAAATACCAATAAACAAATGGTTGGATGGTTGAAATGTGTCTTGGTTCCTAGACCTGAACTGTTCACTGATTGTAGGTATAAAGGCCCCCTGGTAATTGGATAACCATCGCTGTATGATCCAGATCATCTGGGGGGGTTCTTAAAATGTGGATACCCCAAAATGGATGGTTTAGAACGGACACTCCTACTAAAATGGATGATTTAGGGGTACCCCCATCGTAGGAAACCTCCATCTTTGCATGGATTGTTTGCATCCATTTACTCCAAATAAACCACATGTAGGAAGTGGATGGGATGGGAAACACAAACATCTACGCAATGGACTTTATACATGTTCGCTTCATCAATTTCACAAACCAAACATGGGTGTTCAACGAACCCATGATGTCTGCTTGGGAACCTTGAATAGGGTCACTTTGGCTTCATTTACATAAATTCACCTATTTGTTCAAAAAAGGAATTTACTCCTCCATAAATCAACCAACCACCGGGAATGATATGCAATACCCTGCTGTAATCATAGGTGGCAATGAAAAATCCTCATTCATTTGAGTTTTAATGGGAATTGTCCATTGCCATGTTTGATTCGTGGAGGGTAAATCCATGTAAATCCCATTAAATCACGATTGAAATCCCGTGAAATTCCGATAACATCCCTACAAAATCCCGTTAAATCCTCATGTCACACTGAACCGTCGTATCTTTGATTTGTGGACACAGGCACTCCAGGCACTCCACAATGTCCATATTGCTATCTGTATGCATTAACACGTCTGGAATGGTGTGGAAGGGCTCTGTATGTGTATCTACAAATATGTATACATTGGATCATCATAGCATTATTTCTGATTCAACAAAATCATGTGTATGTATATATATATATATATATGTATATATAATACATATTTATATTATATACTACATACATATCCTATACATACTGTATATTATACATTATATATATATATATACCTAGCGAACCTAAAACCTAACATTTTGTAGTTGTTTTTTTCCAAAAGCCAGGTTTTTCCGCATTTTTTCTGAAAATATGGGTTTTGTTCCTGAAAACCTGGTTTTTGAATAAATATGCATTTCTAGATATCTTTTGGTGCAGTTTATCACATTTTATTTGCAGCAACATATCCCAACCGTTCCTTTGATAGCCCGCCTTGCTTTAAGTCACACATAACCTCGAATAGCATTCTCAAGTCCAATATCAAGAATATATATATATATAACTCCCAGTTATAGAGTTTGTGTATTAGAGCTTCAATTGCATTTAGCTGTCTAGTTGTGTATATATAACCCATTTATAGATGATGTTCCTATTAATACCTCCATTTGTAAGGGATTTTCCATGGCTATTTAACCAGATATATATATATATATTATATATACATGGAATATCACCAAGATGGAACTCTCACTTTCTTGGCCAGCCAAGTTCTGCCTCGATACGTTGGAACATCGGGTCGCCTCCGCAACACTTGGAGCGGGTCCACTAGGCGATGGGTCAGTCATTGAGTAGGACACTCCCAGTTATAAGTTAGTTATAGTTAGTTTATAAAGTGTAAGCTTTTAAGTCAATAGTTAGTTACAGTTAGTTTTAGGTATAGTTGGTTATAGTTAGTTTTAAGTTAGTTGTAAATAGTTCTAGTTAGTTTATAACCTTAAGTATAGTTATATGTTTGCCAAGTTATAAGTCAAGCTATCTAGGGGGCCCACCTTTTTGTGTAGTAAATGTATGTATATAAGTTTGAGGTAGCTATTTTATGCCTTATGACTGGAAATTATCATTGGGACTTAGGGCCTATTGCAGTTATAAATCAGATGAGGCACAATTTACAGCCCATACGTATCCCTCATTTCAGGTTGGAAATTGGTTTCCAGATCGAAACAGATCGAAACAGCTTGGTGTTTCATCATCTCAGGCAAACCCCCAGAGATGCTTTGAACTTTGCTGTTTGATTCCCGGCAGATGCCCCAAGGGTATCCGATGAGGTGACAAGATTAGCTTTTCATCTATCATGACGATGGGAGATCCCAAGTGTTTATACAATCATGAATATCAGCCATATTAGCTCGATACATAAGTCACTATAAACCCGTGTATGTAGCTATTCTAAAACAAGGATATAATCAAACATGCCTGGATGTAAATTTGGGTATGTGTCGACGGCCAGCTTAAATTGTGATTTTTGGTACTCGGACCATACATGAAGTCTCAAAGTGCTCCAGGAACTTTATAGCGAATCCCAGTACAGTAGAGTGAATAGTAAACATGGGGGTGCACTTACTAAGACTTATATGGATAATAAGCATATATAAACTTTGTACCCCCGGTTATATGTGGAATGTCCCCGGTTGTGTATTAGTTGTAGACCACTTGCAGTAGATGTGCCGCCTTGGGTCAAGGAATTGTCAACATAGTCAGATCAGCATCCGAAAATTAAGATGTCGCCAACATCCCACAGCTGTCCATCGATGGACACTACAGCCGTGGCTTTAGTTCTAGCAACCAAAGATGCCGGCTTCTATCTACCTACAAATTAATTGGTATACATGCTTCCAAAAATAACAAAAGAATCTGGGTACCCTGTGGTAAAGGAACATGGCGTGCTGGAAAATATCCCATTTACTTCAATGATTTTCCTGTTCAAACCTCCATTCAGTCCGACACTGTCCTATGAAAATTTGATTATGTTTTCCCATTCAAACCTCCATTGATAGATGATTTCCATTGACTATTCCCATTGGCAAACTAACATAGCTATGGAAGCCATGGCCCATAGAAATAGATGGTTTACCGTTTTTAAACATGGGTGGATTTTCTAGTTCGCTATCCCATGACGGATCCATGGTGCTGGTATATATGCTAACATTGATCCCATCAATATACCCCAGTCATGTTAGCATTAATATACCAGCACCATGGATCCTATGGGTACCCTCTGGTAATTTAACGTAACTATGGAAAATCACCATTTTTGATGGGAAAACTCACTATAAATGACCATTTTCAATAGCTATGTTAGTTTACC
>Ga0126342_10009120_pt1 | contig 17775 bp, 18 predicted proteins | sample Cyp1metagenome_FD_92528 | JGI IMG/M metagenome (GOLD analysis project Ga0126342, IMG submission 92528) | Coral microbial communities from Lord Howe Island, Old Settlement Bay, Australia - Cyphastrea 1 metagenome | ecosystem: Host-associated > Invertebrates > Cnidaria > Coral ... | reverse complement strand
TCACGACCTATCAAAAACAGGAGGTTTTGGCCGAAAAATGGGACCCCCCCCAGGTAAACCTGTAACCTTTTACGAGTGCCATCCGGAAGATCACGCCCCAGCACCTTCGGTGCGGGCGGATTTGAGGTTCAAGGTAAAGCGAGTTTCAAATTATGCCTTTGGGATGGGATGTCATATCCCAGGCCATGCTGGATGCCATTAACGACAATGACTTCCTCTGGAGACCTGTTGTCCGCGTCCAACTTCAGCGGCAGGCTGGAATGTGGTCACCAAATTCTAAAAGATATGTGAGAGACCAGGCAACCAGTTATATAATGTTATATAACCAGCTTTCAGAATATTTATGGTGCTTTATAATTTTATAATTTACTTCGTATCAGCTCAATGTTGATTTGCATTTCAGGATAGCGGCACGGAGATGGGCCTGTGTCACATTCTCCACTGCGCCCTGGCGATGAAAGATCCGTATGTCACAGTGCGTACAGTTTGGAGGTTCAGTAGACCTTTCTTGTCGCATGGTTTGCTGTTTAGATCCGATATCAAACCTGTTGGGAGTTGGGAGCGAAACGTTCCAAAAGTTGGCAATGCCTTTCTCGCTGGTTTCTGGTTGTTTTTCGACCGCCTGTCCAGGCCATGACCGCTTCGATGAAAAGGGCACAAAGGTCACTTCAAATCACTTCAACATTCTTCAATCACTTCAGATATCTTCAGATCAAACATGTTGAATGCAGCTGAAATGCTGAAAATGGCAGATGATCTGCACATACTCAGACAATCTCAGACACAATCCATCAATTAGTTTTGACTTGTGTCTGGAATCTTCATGAACCTTGCACAACAGTCACAACAGCTTCTTTGTATCGGTTTGTTGCCCTTGGCGCGCGCCAGTTGCTCACTAACTTTTACGCCAGCACAGAAGAGGGCGAGCTTATCCTTGGAGATTGGGCTGCTCGTGGCGAAGAGGACAGATGCGGCTAAGCTGGAAATATATCCTATCTATATAGACAGGTCAGCAGGTCGATATATTTGCATACAAGTAAGCAACATATGTTGGTATATCTGCACATTTGCATGTTTCACATGCTGTTGCACACAAGACACGAATGTTGACACGCAACTTGTAATTTCATGGGAGAGTAAATCAAGCAGGTTGATGCCTGGTTACCTGGTTGTTCCAGTATAAGGTTTGTACGCATTCCTGAAAGAAGCCTTTCTAAATGTCAGGACCGAAAAGCGGATGTTGTCAAAAAGACTCGACCTGAGATTCAAGATGGCTTGGCCGAACTTCCGAACACAGTGGAAGTTGAACGTGTTTGGCATGTTTTGGCTGCCATTGTTTGCTACCAGACAAACAAACTTTGAATCTCGAATTAGTATTGCCAAGGATGTACAGTAGTTGCAAGACGTTCCGGCCCATGCTATCTTTGGAGTCCCGCTCTTAACTGTTGTGTTTGTGAATTTTGTCAGAACAGGCTCTGTGGTTTCTCATTTCCCATGATTCCTATCCACCTTCCTTGTTGAATGGCTTGAGGCGCTCACCGTTTTTCCCGGACATCCTGCTCGGTGTCACGGCGTCTTGGATTGAAGACACAGATCGCACAACTGTCTGCTGTGCAAATCCTCAGACCACAACCAGTGACCGGATCTGTGACAGATCTGTGATGATCTGTGTACTATTTCTGAGTCTCATTGCAGTTGATTGCAGTTGATTGCTGTGAGTCACAAGTGAGTCACAACAGTCGTGTTTACAGCCAGTGTGGCTCAGTGTGCTTGGTCCAAGGACTGGGCCTTTTACCTGTTCAAGGCTAAGTGATCCAAGTGATCTTTGAATGTTTTGCTGGGAAATAGCTTAAATGATGTAGATTGATGGAGCTTAGATTGTGGAACGTCCAGTAGTTGTTTTGAATTTGCAGCTTGAACACTTTTTGTGGAACCAGTAGCTTTCTCGTGCTAGGATGGCCTTAGCGAGCATCTCTTCATGTCTTCCTACACCTCGACCTACTACACTCGAGGCTGCATAGGAAGTCATCAGTCTTTCTGGCAGTACTGGATTCTGTGTCTTCGCCGATGCTGGGAAGAATCCATGAACATGAAGTCATTGATCAGACACTATGGTGTTGCGTCTGATTGTCTTGCAGCATCACTTGATTATGTCAGAGCAATGAATCCAGCAAGCTTCATATCCACGTGGGTGGAATGGCTGAAGTGTCTGGCACAGGTGTTTGGAGTCCCACAAGACCGTCAGTGATCTTCTTGGGCCTGGTCAGCGGAGGGTTTCTTGGCAGCAAGAACAGTGCTAAACTTTCATACTGTGCGCTGCTGGAGCAGAAGACATGGAGGATTCTTCAGACATTTTAGGAAATTTTAGGGAATTTTAGGGTATACAATGGTATACAGTCATAATGAAATGATGAGTGATCTCAGGGAGTTCAGTTTTTGGATCTCCATAGATGGCAGATGACCCCATGGGATCACATTTTGCTCATCCCCACAGCAATAAAGATTTCGCGGACAAAGACTGTCTCAGCGAAGGATAAACATTTTCGCTCTCACCTCCCAAACCAGTGGAGCGCAGTGGAATGCAGTGGAATGCAGTGGAACCCGTCAGGATAGACATTTGGGACTTCAGCGATCAGTCGCACAAGGCTTCAAACTTGTTTGGAATGTTGTATCCTAGTATACTGGAGAGGAAAAATATCAAGGACCATCTCGTCCAAGATCAGTTTCAGCATTTCCGAATGGGGTTGGGAAACGTTCCATGTTGGACCCTTATATGGATGTTGGTAGCGATTGAACTACTGTACCTTGAGATGGATGTTGGTGGATTGTTGGGTGATCGTTCGAATGGGTCTTTTCACCTTGGACTGTCGCCATCTTATTTGCACTCAAAGATGTGTTGCAGGCGTCACTTTCTGATACTGGTGCTTCTGTGGCCATCACGTCCATGATGTTTTGCTATCACGGTCCCTTTCTCAGTTTCTTTTGTGGTGTTGACATGTGTTGACCTCGCGGCAGCGACTTCAAACGTGAGAAATTGAGGACATGTGTTGACATGTGTTGACCATGTTGAGAGCTCAGGCGAAATCAGGGAAGGCCAAAAGCTAGCCGTTGGTGATGCGCAAGGACACTTGCACATCCAAAACATCCCAAAGCGCCTTGGAAGCAGGGCAAAACTTCGCTGTCACAGGATCACTTCAGCGGTAAAGGATGGAAACTATGTCAATGTGTGTGTTGGTCCTGCTTTCGTGCAACCTTCTCAACCTTCAAAGCGCTGTTTGTAATGCGGTTTAGTATTTGGTGGGGGAAGAATGCGTGCTACTGTATTTGCTGAAGCTGGTTGCTCTGAGGAATTTGATAAAGCCTGGTGGCAGAGAAAAAGAAAATATGAGGCAGGGCATCCCACAGACCATGGACAGCTTTTGAGGCACAGGAATTTCACGGAGTGATGCAAAATTTGAGTTCCTGACAGCGTTTGGAAGTGTTTGGCAATTTTCCTTCTGAGTTGGCTCATTTGAGTCATTTGAGCGATTGCAGGAAGTTCTTGGATCGAGAAGAAAAACGCTTCAGCCCCAGATTCGCTCAATTTTGGTGAAATTTCGAGTGTTGCATGGGCTTCGGAACAGACGATTCCTGTGGACTTGCAACGGATCAAAGTGTGCTGAAGTGATTGTTATGGTTGTTATGGCAATGAATGTAAGGAGGCAGCAAACCAGCAACTGGTGTGACAGGCATTTTCAGCTTCCGTCATTAATCTCTTTGTCTTTTCTCGATGTGCTTGTGTTTGAGGCGTCAGATATTTCCAGGACGGTGTGCAACCAAAATGCGTCTGTGTTGCTTTTCAGAGTGGACTGTGTACTGTATTTGTACTCACCTTCCTCACATGACCCCTGTCTTTCTTTTTACAACAAACGAACGGTTGTTGCTTTGGTATGTTTTGGATTGTGTACAAGCACCGAAATTCAGCAGTCAGAAGTAGTGAAGATAGGAATTGTGAGCGGGACGTCTACTTGATATGACTTGATATGCCACAAATGCTGTTGTTTGCAGAGATACAGGTGGGATGACGTGTGAAACTTGCCAGGAGCGTCAGCAGGAGCTGAAAGATTTGAAGGACCAGCTAGAGAAGCAGGCAGTGGATGGCAGTTGACGGAAATGAACACCTTCTACTAAAAAAACCTAGAATGAATGAATCCAACTTCGCTGTGATTTCTGTGCAGCTGCTGGTACTATTGTGAAATTGTCGTACTGGAATCCAGTCGGAGAACTCGTCTGCAAATCTGTCATGAACTCTGGTGGATGGTGACGCGCAAGTGCTCCAACTGTCGTCAGGCGCAGATGGCAACTGATGGCCAGGAGAAGGAGAAGGCAAGGGATGGCAGCTGTTTGCTCATCATCCTACCCATGATTTTTTGCATGTGGGTCTTTAGCCATGAATTTGCAAAAATGGTTAGAATCAGTTAAAACGGTTGCCAGGACAAAACCGAATGCCTTGATAAGGAGGATGCAGCAAGTCACCCAGATCATTCTTGACAGCTGCAACGCTCTTCACAGCCTGCGAGTAGTACGACTATCGCAATATCGCAATCTCTCTTGCAGTTGTCATGGCATACCTAACGGCATTTTGGATATTTTTGGATGACTAAGATTGCAGAAGCCGCCTACCAGAAGCTCGAGGCGGAAGTGAAGGAGCAACTAGGGCCAGGGCTGTGAGCTCAGCTAGATAGAATCAGTAAAGGGTTCGACAGAATGGATTTGCTGATTTGTCAGAAGTTACACAAGTTCTTGAATGACCGGCAGTCCACCCCACCAAGTCTTTGGGTTCTGGCAATTTTGCAGTTCTTGTTTGGTGATTGTTTCTTGCTTCGACCTTGTGGGAGACGAAGAATTTAGCTTTGTCAAAAATGTGTGAGGAGTTTCTAGAATTTACTGAGGTGATTGATGTGAGGCATCTCACCTGCCTCAAGCTTCGGCAGTTCGGGTGGAGGGTTGAAAGCTCATCAATGGGTATCGACAGTTGAACTTTCACAACAAGTCTTTTTTTTCCAGAGAAGGAAAACAAATCAACCAAATACAAGCAACTTTTGTTTGTTTCACTGTTGTAGCTGGAAAACTCTCTGCCAATGTAGCATGCAAGCACATTAGGGGCCCACATGTGTTGAGTTTCAAACGCAGGTTTGTGCCGAAAAACATGCAAGGTTACGTGAGTCTTCTGGAGTCTTCTTGACCTTACTGTGCCATTGATTCCGCCTCCAAAGGTGCTTTGTCAAGGTAGAATATCTCCTCAATGTTTCACAGATGTCACAAAGCGAATTCATGACTGGGACATGCACAGAACGGTTGTCCTAACGCCGCCCATAAAGATAGCTTTTCTGTATCTGTATACTGTATACTATTCGACACTATGTTTATATACACTGGTTTGATGCAAGTGGATGCTATTCTACATCATGGATGCTATTCTACTCATTTCTACTCTACATATTCAATATATTATATACACATGATATAGACATGGACTGACACATGATTGGCGGTTTTTGGAGACTATTGAAAGGATACAGCTCACCGCGGCAGAGATACTGCCATTTGAATCCACAATGGACTCCACTCACCAACCCTTCTGACCCTTCTGGTTTGTTTTTGCAATTTCATTGTTTGAAACAATCCACACGTGTCCTCAAGTTCTATTGCTCTGAAAGCCATGCATTTCCTGGCAACACCCGTTTCACACACGTGCGAAATGCCACGTGTCTCAGTGTTGCATTGCAGCGTCATTGAGAAAAGCATGCAGTGGTTTGATAATTTTTGAAATCTTGCTGACTTGTACCGACTTGTACTGACTTACTGCAAAGACCCTACCCCTTTCGGCCGACGTCATGAAGGTCATGACACTGAGCCAAGCCCCAGGTGAGATCATCCTTTTCTCCCAGTGTCCTTACAATTCCTGTAGCCACATTGTAGCCACTTATTCTTTGATTTTGCCTGGAAGGTTTCAACATGTTTTAATGAGACTGCAATAGACTGCATGGTTCATAGGTACTTGGCTTATCTTGGCTTGCAATTGTTGTATCTTTCACAGAGGCAAGCTTATGCTTGCGGGAGAATAGAACCTTAGTGGACTCTCCACGGCCAAGTATCAGATACGAGGGGTTGTTTGAAAAAAACATACTAAGTACATGTGGATGCTGGAAGGTCAAATGCAGTGGTTGGCTGAGATGGCATGGATTGATTGAAATCAGAACCATTGGTTGTAGGCTATAAAGCCCTGTAGCAGAACACAGTGCTTTTGCCAGCCGATGTGCCACAGCAAAATATGCCAAATCCAGTCTGTAGTCCACGAGAGACTCTGAAAGTGAAGCATGATGAGATACTTCTTCAGATTCTTCGGATGATTGAGCAAGGCACGTCCAGTTTGGGCGTTTTGTTTTCACACCAAGATGATATCGGATTGCAGTGTAGACCAACCGCTGGTGCCAGACAGTGCAACATGGATTTGACGATGATTTGAGCGTGTGTGATTCATTGTGATTTGGGAGTATTCTGACTCGACGCACCACACGCGGAGAATTGAAGCAATCATAGAATCACATCATTGAAGATTCTCTTTTTGTTGAATCACCACTGAATCTGATAAACCTGCCAGGAAGAAGCTTCCCACTGAAAGGGTGATGTTCGCCCGAAGGCCTGAAGGGTTGTCCAGGAGTGCAAGATAGCGTTGCATCAAAACCAAGCGTTACGTACCTCAATTCGAGCCCGTCAAATGAATGCTCACCCTGAATGCAGCCAATTGAGATCCCAAACTGAAAATGCAGCTTCATTCGCATCACGACGTCAGGACAACAAGTTCAACAAGGCAAATATAATGGCAATTCATTCCAGTAGGTGTAACACATGACAACTGCCGAGACAAGCGGGATAGTCTTTTGTGTATTGCCTTCAGGATTGATATGCAAAACTTGAAGCCAGCAACAACATTTTGATTTGTGGAGAATATTAAATTACAGTTGCGAGAGTTGGTGTTCCCCAAAGCCAATGGTCCAAGGATGCTCCGGCTTTCAAGCCGCTTGCAGGGGATCAGGGTTCAGGGATGGCGTCAACTTCATGGAGCGAGGGAAGGCGTCGAAGGCCTCGTGTCTGCAGAAATTGTGGAGGTGAAGGATCTGACCCCCAGCATCAAAGAGCTACGACTGTGTGTGGAGGGCAGCTTCAATGCCGTCAATGCCTCGAATGCTTCGAATGCCTTCAGCTTCAAAGCAGGGAATTGGGTGGACTTTTTCATTGACCAGGATGGGGTCAGTAAAGTTGGAGGGTATTCCATGTCGTCCATCCCCTCTGATCTCCCTCAGTTGCGACTTGCTGTGAAGTCTTCGAAGCATCCACCTGCACAGTGGTGTCACACCTTAGCCAAACCAGGAAAGCGAGTGAAGCTGGCTGCCGGAGGCAGCTTCTACTTTGACGCTGAAGAACATGGGACTCTGAAACATTTGGTGTTGATTGCAGGTGGAATTGGTATCAATCCTATTTTCTCCATGCTAAAAGAGGCCTACTTTTATCGGCAGAAACTTCCATGCTTGGATCGGGTGTCGCTGTTCTACTCTGCTTCCAAGCCAAGCGAGTTGGCTTACAGGTCTGAACTGCAAGGCCTTGCTGATGTTTGGAGTGAGAAATTGCGTGTGGAACTGCGGGTCACACGTGACGCAGGCGACGGGTGGAATGGTGCCTGTGGTCGCCTCAACATGGAGCACTTGCGGCCTCAGCTGCCAACCAACAGAAATGGTCTTTTGGTCTACCTCTGCGGCCCACCGGCGATGACAGATCAGCTCGTGGGAGACTTGGAGAGAGATGGCCTTGGACAAGCACTACGATACGAAAAATGGTGGTGAAGAATGAATAGGTACGACATGGTACGACTAGTACGACGGTGTTGAAGCGAGGCAATGTGAAGTGAAACGGCCTGATTCAATTGCCGGACACCATTGAAATCTCTATGGAGCGCGATAGAGTGCAAGGAAGCGTCTTCTGTTAGAACTGCTGTACATCATGCAGATGCCCAGCCACGCAACTGATCCTCGCAGGATGAGTGGCTGAAGCGCCAGCTCAAGCTCCTCCTTTTAGAATATGTTAAAAGCATTCTGCTGATGTTGACTGGTGCAACTTTGTTAAATGTGCGCCGGTTGGAATGGGCTTCAAGACATCTTCAAAAATATCACCAAGACATGAGGCAATTGCCGGTCGTATTTTTGATCATGCTTTACTAGGCGATGCAAGCGGCAAACTCACACCCGCCAGGTCAAAAGCAACTTCCATCACTTTGCCGTGAGTTCATGTGAAGTCTGGAAGGCAGGCAAACGATACAGTGTATCCGATACACCGGGAATATTCATGATTTTGTGAGGCTGAAAGGCCAGATCCGTGTTTTGGTTCTTGCCCTGACATGGTGCAGGGCTCTTGGCCAACGTAGTAGCTGAAAGATGCTGCAGTTCACAGCCTCATATAGCCTCATTGTATAATCCCTTCTCCCTAGTAACAAACCTCCCCTAAATAATAAAAACTAGCCCATTTTTTTGTTTTGGGAAGTTTCAGACTTATCAATTTGAGCTTTAATTGATCCCCTTTAGAAAACAATTTAAAAACCAAGGTCCAATTTGCAGGTTCTACCATGTTCTACCCCCTAATGATAAAAACTAGTTCACCCCAGGGTGTTTTTTATTAGGGACTTTTTTTGACATCGAAAATGTTGGTTCTAAATTAAGGTCTTAAATTTGAAATTAAGGGAAAGCTTCGAAATCCAATTTTTGGCAATATGTTAGTTAGATGTCAACAGGAATTTGATCGATTTTGAAATCGACAATTTTAGTCTTTTTTGATTAAGGTGTATTTTAATATTAGGGGAAAGCTTCGAAATCCATTTTTTGGCACTGTTCTAATTAGATTTTAAAGATGAATTTGATCGATTTTGAAATCGAACATTTTAGTTTTGTAATTAAGGTTTTAAAGTTAATATACTTCTCCCCCGAATATTCAATACACCTAATAATAAAAACTACCCGTAGGTTTTATTATTTTTTGGGGGGACGTTTAGTATTAGGGGAAGGGATTATATCTCATGATGGTCAAGAAGCAATTGCCACTTTGACAAGCGAGTCACATCCAGAAGGAACATTGCTGTGTATGTGCAGATTGCATGGGCTCAAGCATGCAAACAGCAAAAACCTGACTTCCAGACTGGCCGAAGAGAATGGCATTGAAACAGACGCTAAACGCATGGTTCAAGCTCGACATGACGGAGGCAAAGTTCGTTCATGTGTGCAAGCTCTTTTCATGCATGCTCCAGCTTTGCATTGTCGGCGCTGTTCTCGCGACTAGATTTCTTGTGCTGGTTACTTCCAGTTCCATGAAAGTCCTGAGAAGGTCGACAAGTGGATGGATCTCAGACGAAACATGCTTCTTTTTCACAGGTGAAGAGTATGGTTTCACCTACGAGTTGAGAAGACTTGAGGTAAGCATCGGCAATCAAACATTCTGTAGACTTACTTCTGAGCATATCCTTTTGGACTTTGCAACAGCATCATCGAAATCAGAGAGCACCAGCTTCAGTGATCATTTCACCCTGGAGTATTATGCCCAATTCTTTGTTGCCGTCGGCTATGCTATGTTCTTTGTTGGTGTGGCTGTGGTGCGAGTTGTGAACAGTGTCTACCAGAAAGACAAGGGCTTGGACAGCTTCACTTCTGGGTTGAAACAACTCTGGAACATGCTCCTGTTGACACTGCTGGCAGGTTATCTGGTTTTTCCCATGGGATCAGTCAGGACACTTCCAGAGCCCGCAGATAAGCTCGTACTAGTGAGGACACCACCAGACTATGCAACAGCCCAAGTCTACACTCTCTTCTTTGTGACTCCATGCCTCTGCTGCCTTCCAATTTGGACCCTTTGCAGGGAGCAGAAGGGTGGTCCACTGGCCCATTGCATGCTGATGACTTCTCTCCTCATGGCAATTCCAATCCTTGCCATCGTCGTTCATGGCTACTACTCAATGACAATGTTTTATTTGGACTTTTCCTTCTCAGTATCAGTTGATTTCAGCTTCGTGGTTGTTGGAATGATTGCCAAGGCGTTCCTGTGGGCAGTTTTTGTGATCGATACAATCACTTGTGTGGTCGAATCGGTCCAAAAGTGCTGTTGGGGCAAAGACAAGATCCAGCAGAAAGTAGACCAACTAGGCAAAGCGTCTGATCGGCAATGACCACCTCACCACCTCTGAATGCATTGCTTGCAACTTGCAATGAACCGTTTGCAAAGCAATAGTTGCTTGCAAGATCTTGCCTCCTGTGGAACTCTTCAAGTTAGTTTTGCTTTTCTGTTGCACCAGCTCTCCTTCCTTCGCACTGCATTTGATGCTTATTTGGCTTCGGACTCACCGGTCACTCCATTCTTTGTTCAATGATTTGACGTTGGATGGCTGGATCCTTGTCGCAGTGGGAAATGCAATCAGTCTGGGGTGTTCATGTCGTATATACTCAGATTCCACAAGACTTCCAAATTCTAATCTTCAGTAACTGATATGGATTTTATGTTCCCACTTCGTCCACTTCGAATGCGAACCGGCGTACCGGTTGACCGTCTTGGCTTGTTAGAAGCCAATTGTTTAGCTTTTTTTGAAAGCTATGGTCCTGGACAAAAAGGCAGAGAGCTTGCAACATGAAAACAGCTCTGTGGATTCGGGATCTTCACTATGCTTCCTTGCCTCTCAGATTGCCTTAGCCGCTTTAGCCCTATGGAGGTCTGAACTAAGCAACTTTCTTGGCCAATGCAAAGAGCGAAATCCGAAGGCAAGGCGCAGCGAGTCCTTGGCGCCAAGACCTGCCGGCCAACGTTCCTGTTACTCCAAGATATCTCAAGAGTGGGTTTCCCAATGTTTCCCATATTGAGAGCATCTGCACATATCTGCACATATCTGCACATACCCAAGCAGCGTCCATGGTATTCCAGCTTGCTTGGAGTGGACTCTGGAAAAGCTTCGGAGTATCGGAGAACTGGTTGGATAGTGGTGGCTGACTCTTCAGGTTCCTACCAGTGGCAACATGCATCAGAGATCCTGTCTGGAGCAGGCGACGAGCCACTTTGGTGTTTCATTGTGTTTCCTTTTCCTGGTTTTAACGCGTATTTCTTGTCTTCCATGCGCTTCTCTGCTTCTCGTGCAACAAATCAGCCTAATGGAGTATTGTACATCAGCAGAGCAGGGGGCTAGTCCATCTTTCGCTCTTTTGCCTTGAAATTACAGCCCCTGTCCCGTGGTTGTCATGCAAGGCAGTGCATCATTGCAGCTGGGTTCATTTGCATTCAATTCTATGGCACAGAGCTCAGATTGTTCAAGCACTTTGTTGGTTTTCCACAGTGAAACATACGTTTGAACATTTGGAGACTTTTGCAGCAAATTGGCAACCATGCTCAACTTAGCTCAACTTGTTGTACCTTTTCTCATTGAGATGTTATGTTCTCTCTCCAATCTTCTGTCTCTAGCTTCGATTGATAAAAGTTTGCTGAACAACCTGCACTTTCCTTTCACCAATGCCAGATAATGCCCATCCTGTGCCGTGTCTCGAACGCTTGGAAACCAACACAGCTTGCAGGTTGCTTCGGCTGCACGGGAGAGGCTTTGGCAGCTCGCGCTGTCGCTTCAGTCCCTTGGCAGATTTCTTCGTGCCCTAGTCAGCCATTGGATGGAAAAACGCCTCATTTCAACATGACTCTACCAGTATCACTATCCTTGACTATATCCTTGACTCCTGGATTATCCCTCTGGCCTTCCTCAGGTTCTTTCACTTAGAACGGATAGATCGCCTTTGGCCCTTTTGAAGTCCTCAATTTTGCTGAGACACAAAGCCCTTTCTGAGGCAAGAGATGCTGCTTCGGAACTTGAGGCTGTTTCATGTTCTTTGAATGTGGCTTCCTCATTGTCGAAGTTCCATATTTGTGCGTAGAGTCAGTGCTCCCCAAATGCGTGACTTTGATTCTGAAATAGATGGCATTGAATCAGGTGTAAACATGATGAGAATATAATGAATATATATATATATATAATATTAGAATCCCAAAACCCAGCACAGCCTTGCTTCATTTGAATCTGGCCAGACTTGATGTCTACAGCTATGCCTCCGCATTCAACGCAGTTCGAGGGCAAGACACAGCAGCAGCAAGCTCAAGTACTCAAGTGGCCCCAAGTGCGTGTATGGAAAAAGTTCAAAGTCCATCGCAGTCCAAGGCCAGGCATTGTTCAACTCGTTGCACCATGTTGCACCCTACGTGCAACGCTGGTCCAAGTTTTCCATTTTCGTATAAATTTGATTCAAGCTTTCTAGCTTGAAGCTGCACAGACTGCACAGACTTTTTGTGATCCATTAAATACGCAAAAGTTTGACCTTCCAAACTTCTGACTTTGTTTGATAGCAGCGCCGGTGCGTTGTGCTCATACTACATTTTTGCATTTCTTTGCAATCACCAGTTGATAGCCCACTAGCAATTCCAAACTAGTTCGCTCTAAAGCTAATAAAAGAACAGTACAGCTTACTCACAGGTACTCGTACAGGGTACCAGCAACAGTGCACCTATTTGCAAGCACAAACGCGAGCAAACCAAGCGATTGAGGTTGAACTTTGCAGCACAATCATGACTGACATGTTCTCGAAGTATCAAGCTCAAGTGGCATTGCAAAGTTAGGTCATGATTCCACGGTTTGACCAGATAGCTGACGTGCTTGAGAGGTTTGTATTGTTTAACCATGTTTTATGCCAACTTCGGTTCATCGCTTGAAATGCTCAACTTCCGTTGCTCTTAATCAATGTTACAAAACCATTTGTGTTGGCAATTACTGTAACTTCTGAAGAGTATATAGATTCAAGTTGTTTTGTTTTGAATCTGAGGCATGTGATGCCAAACACAGTGGTGTGCGTCTCAAGTCCAGCTCGTGGTTTCTCTGATGTGTTTGTAAGTCAGGGGTCTGGTTTTCGCAAAGGAGGAAGGAGGAAGGAGGAAGGAGGAAGGAGGGAGAGGGGGAGGGAGAGAGAGAGAGAGAGAGAGAAAGAGAAAGAGAAAGAGAAAGAGAAAGAGAAAGAGAGAGAGAGAGAGAGAGAGAGAAAAAGAAAGAGAGAGAGAGAGAGTGAGAGAGTGAGAGAGTGAGAGAGTGAGAGAGTGAGTGAGTTAGACACTTGATGAGACCTGTACTTGTGTGTTTGATTTAGTACTGTCGAAATAGAACGTGTAATCCTGTGTGCATGCGATCCTGGCACTCTTGCATTATTGGTTTCAAATCGTCCCAAATATAGACATTGTTCCAGAAGGCGAACGACAAGATTGAATGCAAATTGCCCCATGCATATTGCGCATATTGCTGTGTGGTTCATTGAGTTGTGGCTACTTGGGCATCATGCTCTTGCTGGCGTTCTATCTTTAAAGATGTGTCCTGTGAATGCGCTCGCAATGTAGAGCCCCAACTAAGGTCTTGAATGCAGCAATCATAGCAGTCAGTGCTTTGGGCTTATGTGGTGTGGTAGTGAGTATCGGCAAAATTGGATTTTTGAACAGCATGCTGCGGACGGACGAAAGCCACTTCTGCAGACTCAGGTTGAAATGCTGAAGCACTCTGACATTCTGGGAAACACTAGAGTCGAGTGGATTCGGAAATTCGTTTCTGGTGAATTTTCCATAGTTTTCCCACTGAAGGGTTTGGTTCCAAGTCTAGCAGAAAAGCTAAGGCCCTAGCCTGGGAGGAGGCTCTGGCTTACTACGCTATGATGAAGGTCCCGGCGATAGTGCGAGTGAATTTATAGGTGACTTTGTTGTTGAAACAAGCGAATGAATAAAATTGAATAAACATCTTCAACATATTTTAATCATCTTTAAAATCCCTTCGGGCCATGACCTTAGAGTCTTAGAACCTCTACGGTGGACCTCTTCAATTTGGATCAGTTTGGTGGACCATGGTGGATCTACGAAATGCCTTCTGCTTCAATCTCTTCACTAGACCCGTGAGGACTTGTCCCTGGAGCCTGACCTCATAACGCTCAGTACAAGGCTTGGCAGGGTTTGAGCAATCGCTGAAAAGGAAAGCACAACGAACTTCAAAGAACCTGCAGAAGGATTTGAAACGGCGTTTTCAAGACCCTGATGAAGGAAATCCGACAAGATTTCAGCATCCTGTTTCAACATATTTCAACAATTTGAAGCCAAGAGGAAAGAGGAGGAAAGAGGACCTCCAGGCACTGCGAGTGCCTCAAGCTGAGCTTCAAGTGACAGACTGAGGTTCAGCCATGAGTGCTTGTACCAGTGGATCCGCCTGGAGACTGGCCATTCAGCACTTGCCTTATTCTGCCGTTGTATTTGCCAGAATTTGCCACCAGCCACAACCCACCCAAGGGAAAGTTTAAGCTAGAATCAGCCAGGATTGGTCAGCAGGGTTACCAGATTCTTGTCGTTTATTCTGCATGAATTTAGCTGCCCTTCTGTCACTCAGGCTTTTTCGACAAGCTGAGATGCAGCCCAACATTGTCAAACTGACGGGTTGATGCTTTTGAAGCCGTCAAAACACAAGGCAGTTCTTCAGCTCTTGGATGCTTCCGGTATCAATCAACTTGTTGCTGCCAGGTGACCAGCAATGCTGCAATTTCCGCTTGCTCTGCTGGGAATCTTTGGCAGGTTGGAACATCCTGACCTTTTTTGTTGCATGTTTGTCACATGTGTTTCTGCAATATCTTCAGACTTCCAGCAGTTTTTTGAGCACCAGCTGTACAGGAAGCCCTAGCGGTCCTCAGCCACATGGAAGCTGACGATATTTCGTGCTCCAGTTGTTTTGGCACTGTCGGATGTGTCGGTTCGATAAGATATGTCGGAGCTTTCGGCACATCAAATGAATTCCCAGCAGTCATTTTGGATCTTTGTAACTCAGCCAGGTATGTTGGAGCCATCAGTCTGAGCTTGAGGGTGTCACTTTTGAGTGGATGGAATTCTAAGAGGAATTACTTCGCAAGGACTTTTGTATACTTTTGTGCATTTTGCATCCAATTCAAATGATCAACTCTCTCGATGATAAAGTGTGTCTCTCTGTGGTTCCCATCGCAATACGAATGAGGTGCTTGTCGCAGCCAGAAACAATGGCAGTTGGCTTTGGACCTGTTGCAGAACTGCCCAGGCATCGGCTCGGGTCTGGGGGAATCAGATCAGTTGAAATTGAAAGCAAAGTCCCACCCAGTCCCAGCCTCTCTCACATATTTTCATTGCGAGAGACACGTTGATTCGATTCTCCTCGCCTTTCAAACCGGCCTTGGATATGCTTCTGACATCAGACCGATGTTCCTAGGCAATGTGATTGCTTGCAGTGCTGCCATTGCCGTTCTTGAGGCGACGGCCGTTTGTGCCGCTTGTGCTGCTTGTGTGTTTACGATGTCTGTGCGGGTACCCGTACAGGGCACTTGAAGCACTCCCAGCCTCGTGCCAGGCGGATGGACGCTGGCAGTTTGCAGTAGCCTTGCTGGACAAAATGCGCAGGAGAAGAGAGATGATGAAAGTGTAAAAAGTGTAAAAAGTGTAAAGACAGCTTCATGACGGGGCCGTACAAGCTATATACAGTAGTCAGCATTCCTTCGACCATGCCGGAATTATTTAGCCTTTGATTTCGGTCATCGTGGTGCACACTAATCGAAAAAGAGCAAAAGCGTAATTTCCTTGAAGATGCCCAATGACAGACGAGTTCTGGTTTCACGCATGCCTAAATGAAATGAACCTAAACACTCTGGAATGCAAGTAGGGTTGTGTGTTTGTTTGAAAATAAAGTGCCAACATGTGCCAAATAAAAGTTTCTTGGGGTTTGTCAATTTGTTCTGAAAAGGAGAGGCCCATCTCCCAATGTGGTGACCTACAACTCGGTGATCAGTGCTTGTGGAAAAGTGAAGTCCCCAAATCAAAGCACTGACAAGAGATGCATGTTGCCCTGTGGAAGAGATGCATGGTAGAAACCGCACCCCCTGACAAGAAAAGTTGCCTTTGCCTAGGGTCAGCAGTGGCAGCGCGCCATTGATTTGTTGGCAGAAGCAAGGAAGATGAAACTTCGGTGGAGACCTCAGGCATGTCTTAACACACACTATTCGTCACTATTTATCTCTATTCATCGTCCTCTCAGAGAAGCTTCAGCAGCTCTTGCCGTAGCAAGATTTTCGATGAATAGAAACAGTCAACTTCCACTCATTGACGAGCTTCCCCCAACCGTTCCCAACCCCCATTTTCCTCAGCTCTTTTCATATCCTGTTTGCCGCATTGATTCCCCCCATGACCAGGGCTGTCTCAGAAACAATAAAGCCAAAGCAGCACCAGCAGCAACGAAGACAAGGACAACATCCAACAACAACATCCTCAACATGCTCATCATCAACAACAGGAGTAGGAACTGGAAATGGCACAGAAACAGCAACATTAGCAAAAAACAGCAACCAACCACAGCAATCAAAAGAAACACATCGAAAGTCCAACCACAAACCAGTGCAGCTCGCAGCAAGCCGATGGTTCAAGCTTCGGAAAAAAACTGAATTTCTCATGGTTTTCTTTCGTGTGGAGAACCCTTGATGCAGGCCAGGAACGGTCACTTTGAATGCTGCCACAAGTGCCTGCGAGAAAGGCTGGAGAAACACCTGATCCTCTTGAGCTGTGCACTGCAGTAGCCATGATGAGAATTTCTGTGGTAGATGTTGCAATATGTTGCAATATGTTGCAATATGTTGCAATATGTTGCAATATGTTGCAATATGTTGCAATGTTTTTGTAGCCATACAGAAATCCCTATGTTTTTTACGGACTTGTCGGACTTGTCCCTTGTGATCCCCTGGGTACTGCAGCTTTTACTTTAGGCCGCCGCTGGCAACATGCTGAGCAGCTGCTCAGGGACGGAGAGGCATCCTGTGACCTTGGAACAGTGTTTTTTTGCAAGGTCCCTTGTGCTTGGGTTTGGCAGCCAAGAGATGACGGAAACCGAAGACCAGCGGAGGCATTGAGTCAAATCTTACATCGTACGTTTGTAACAAGATACTGACTTTACTGACTTTACTGACTTTACTCATCAGGCTGCAAAACTTCGCATCGATGCCATTGGCTTCTCAGCAGCTACCAGTGCCTGTGAGAAGGGATGGCTTTGATCCCAGTGCGCTCAGCGGCGCTCAACACAGATTTTCTCCTCGGCATCCGTGGAGTCCGTGGAGCTGCTGAATCCGAGGCAATGGAACCATGCACTTCAGATGCTGCAAGAAATGCATCGTCGGCGGCTTCTGGAGGCAATGTGACTGTGACTGATGACATCTGATGAATATAGCATGAATATAGCATGATGTTAATTTTGTTGAAGTTCTTCCCGCTCTTTCCACAGACTTTCATATGGTCTCAGGTGGTGTCCTGCAATGCAGCCCTAAGTGTGCACGCCTTGGAGGGAAAAGTGTTTAGGCATTCCCTGTGGCTCATGGGTTTGCAGAGCTCCAAAAGTCGGGACTGGTGTTTTTTGCGACGGTAACCGGTGTATTTCCAGACGGTTATGTTGATCGGTGTTTTTTGCGACGGTAGCCGGTGTTTTTTGCGACGGTGCCCCAATAATGGTGTTTTTTGCGCCAGTGGTCGGTGTTTTTTGCGACAGTGGCCGGTGAGAGGAAGGAGGAGGAGGAGGAGGAGGAGGAGGAGGAGGAGTCGAGGCGGCCCGCGACGGGCGGCGACGACGACGACGACGACGTGCTGCTTCAGGGT
>Ga0126342_10009119_pt1 | contig 17776 bp, 11 predicted proteins | sample Cyp1metagenome_FD_92528 | JGI IMG/M metagenome (GOLD analysis project Ga0126342, IMG submission 92528) | Coral microbial communities from Lord Howe Island, Old Settlement Bay, Australia - Cyphastrea 1 metagenome | ecosystem: Host-associated > Invertebrates > Cnidaria > Coral ... | reverse complement strand
GAATATTTGACAGGACCTGCTCACCTTGACAATCCATTCTCTTACAACTGCAAACCCGTTGATCAGCAATTGCCGCGGTTTTCAGTTGGTGTTTGCAATACCAATCCAACATTTGATCCGGTTTAAGCCCTCCTTGTTTTTTCTATTCCTTTGTGACTCCACCGGCACGTTGGGGCCCAGACTGTCCGTAGTAAACCGGCCGTTCTCGAAATAGGGGCTGCACCAGGGTAGGTAGTTCCTGGGGGTACACTTTGGCTGTGATCCCCCAAGCTTCAATGATTTGGATTTGATCTGACCAGCCAGCTTGCGACTCTACAAACGTCACTATACTATTCACACACACACACAAACGCACCCGCACACACACACATTCAATTTATTCGATAGGAACTAAAGAGCTTACAGCTGGTGTTTTGTCAATGTGCGATGGACTGCAGATCAAGAAGCAGATCCGGCCTCAAACAAATATGGTACCTTTGCAGCGTCATCCAAAGTGTCGAGCAAGAAAGTCCTGCAAAGGGACATGTAGTGAATGAAACCAGCTCAGCAGGAACAAGTGCAATTCGCTGCAATACCTCTACATGGACTTTGAAAAGCATATCGACCATATCGATCATTCACACTTGCTTGCTGGATTTTACCCGTGAATTTTGAAGTTGCTAACCACCAAGTGTTTGGCTGAAGCACCAGCTGGCAACTTGTTCCTGCACGGCCGGAAAACATCCAGCCGCTTGCCATTGAGTTGCCTCGCAGCAAGCACGCAATTTGAGGCGATGCAGCTTGTCAAGAATAAAATCAAATCGTAGTGAAACAATTGCAAAATCAGCGAACATGGTTGTTCAATGGCCTGTTTGGCATCTTTGGCATCTGGTCAGAGAATGTTTGAGCAAAGGATTGGACAGGCGATGACGGGCAGATATTCACAGGTATGACACCTGATTGCAAAGTTATAACACCTGAATGCAAGCAAATTTCCTTATATATATATACCGTGAGAACCAAAACCCGCAGAAATCTTAGGGTTTAAAAAATACACGAACTTTTCCGACAAAATCCGAGGTATTTTTACCAATTCTGAAAATACAGGTTAGGTACGGGTTAGGTACGGGTTAGTACGGGTTAAGTACGGCTTAGGTACGGGTTATATAGGTACGGTTCAAAATCAATACCCGAGGTCTTCAATCGAAACCCGAAGTTTTCTTATTTTTCTCCGAAATACATCAGGTTCCTGTGTTGACCCAAGGAATTCTTAGGGTTTTGGTTCTCCAGCTATATGTATATTGTACAAAATACAATTGGATAGTTTGTGATCCGGTTACTCTTCAGCCGCCCACCTGAGGGTGTCATAGAGATGATCCCCATCAAATCAGCTTGGTTGACTATGGTTTAAAATGGTCATTAATTATAGTTAATTATGGTCACTGATGGGTTAATTATGGTTAACCATAGTGGTTAATTATGGTTGATACTGGTTATGATAGCGATGAATAGTGGTCAGTAGCTGATATAACTGTCATAAATGTGGTGATTAATCATGTAAATAGCTGATACGAAAAATGTTAATCAATAGTTGATTAATGGATATCATACCAGATTAATTGTCAAATAACTGATATACCCAATTAATATTTTGTGGTGAACTATATACTTGTCAATAGTTATGATGGCTAATAGTGGGTAATGCTCGTAATTAATGATGGGTCAAATCAGTTTGCGTCTACATATCATGTGTGTACATATATATATATACATGTAAATATATTATTTTTGTAAATGTATATATATATATATGTAAATGTATACATATGATATCATAGAAATATAGTATCAGACATATGCATTTTTTTTCGAAAATGTGGGGCATGATTTTATTGGTGAAACATGGTGAAACCCATTTGTTGGGGGCTGAAAAATTCCTCGATCCACGAGATCTCGGCCACCAAGCGCTGGTGGACATGGTCGTTGAGGTGATACTGCTCCAGGTCAAAGTCCTCCGAGGATCTTACCCTCCGGTGATTCAGGGTTTATGGACTAATGATGGGTTACCAATGGTGATTAAGGGTCAATGGTGATGGTGAATAATGGCTAATGATGACTAATGATGGTTAATGATGATTAGTGATGGTTGAAAATGGCTTATAATACATGTTAATACTGGTTTATGATTCTTAATGATGGCTAATTTCAGAGGGTGACCCTCAACATGATTATATATATATATATAGGAATTTAGTGACATTTGATATGATTAAATAGATTATATAAATGGGAGTAAATATGATGAATGAAATTTCACCCACCAACATGGGTTGTACTGTTGTGCTATGCGGTAACACCATGGAACCTCCCACAACACGGAAAATCAAAATATGTAGCTGTGATCCATTCAGGGTAGATATCGTGATTTACAAAATATTCATGAGAAATTATGGTAAACGCGAAGATGTTACCAATTACCAGCAAGAAAACATGTTACTTGTGTGCTTACCTAGAGAAGTTCTGCTTGTAACGGAGGCGGACAAGCATTGATCTGAGGCGACAAGCGCTGGAAATCTCATCACCAAATTCTTCCACCGGTTCATGCAGCTTCGTTTTGACCACGGGTTGATGGCTCTTATTATATGCTTTCCATTTTTTCCATACGTTCTTTTGGCCGCTGTGGCCCGCTCTTGACTCCTTCAGTGGCCAGCTCGATGTTATTGTTTCTTCATACATTTTGCCTGGCTTCTTGTACTCTCTGCAGGCTGCCTGGAACAAACCCCACAGCAAATTAGACGCCTTGCTACTTCGCACCCCAACAGAACAGTCAGGGCCCGTGATGACCGAGTCCATGAAGAACAGGTGTAGCTGTCATCACTTCTTCCGTGGGTCTAGGTTTTTTGAAACGATTTTCATTTAAAACTGGGGCCCCACTATGCCTAAGTCGACAAAGTATTCAATGCACCAGGATTGCTCCGACATCCCAAACTTGCCGAACATAACATAGCCCATGCACATACCACCACCAGCATCATCATCATCATCATCATCATCGTCATCGTCATCGTCATCATCATCATCATCATCATCATCATCATCATCATGGCCTTTCCCTCACGATGACGCTTCCACATGTACACCGCCCGAAAACTTGCAACACCAAGCGCGGAAAGTAAAACAGGGTCAAGTGAAAGAAGGACTTCGCACATACCAATGATACTCATATGACACTTATGACACTTATGACCAATATAAGTCCAATGATACTCATACATATAACTAGCAGAATGCAAAGCCATATCTGATCCCACTTGGGTCATGTCATGTAATACATTTCGCACCGGGCACCGTGCCAAAAACAGAAGTGATGAAACACAATAGTCATTGACTTCCAGCAAAACATAAAAACGATACCAGAAGTCCACATCCACATCTGCCAGAGCGAAGCAATGATCCACCGCATTTGATTTTGAAAATCAGACATAAAACCAGGGCAATGGCACATGTCATCATTCCATGTAATCATCATTAATCATCCTCATATCCGCTTCAGCGGGCACAACTAAAAGAAACAAGCACAAATACCGCGTTCAGCCATGACCACCACCAATTTAATCCTGCCGTCTGCAGAAAGGATTTGCGGAGCGGCCGCACCTTGTGGCTGGAAGGGTGATGGTGGTGCTGGAAACCTGAAGCCACAGCCAGGAGCTTCCGAGGTTCTGAGGTTGGATGGTCATGGGAACATAGTATGAATTAAGCCATGGGAAAATCACCGGTGACTAATCTGGTGGTTGTTGGTTGCCAAAATGGGATTCTGATTTTCTTTGATCATCACCAATCTGATTTGGGTCACTGGATATGGCTCTGGAAATGGCTGAAATAGAATTTAGATGATGCATGCAGATACGCCACAGAATCTTCTGTGGTACCCTATCTCACACTCATATCTCTACAGCCGAAACTAAGACCTTGATTCGGAGTGATTGAATCGATTCCACCCATAAAACTCAACAATTGTCATTTGAGTTTCCAAGAGACGTGTATTAACGATACAACGGAACTGGGAAACCCATGTTGCCGCCTGACTGACTGAGCGTACTTTGTGTGTGCGTGTGCGTCTATGCATCCATTTGGCTATTGGATTATATGATAATATCTGCCTGTGTGATATTGGAAACATCTGGAAACCATAACCCAAACGTTTTTCAAGATTGCTACAAAAAGTCCAATTAAAATGAGGTATTTGTTCAAACAGCGTTTCAAGAATGGGCATGATTTCGGGCGGTACCTTCCAATACACAAAGGCTGGTCAACCTCGGTAAGGCCAGTCTTTATGCTTGACCATGAAACCAGGTAAAACCCCCGGTTGAAAAAGTTTGTTATATAATGTTATATAACTTGAAATACAACTATTCAAATATGCTTCATCATGTGATATAGTAACCCTAAAAAAGGCAGAAAACAACAAGTTACCACGACTTTAGTAGGATGTTACTTTTATACGTATTTTCTTGGGCGTTGCTGTATATGTCTGTATATGTGCATTAGGTACCAGTATACACCACCTTTTTGGACATGTTGGTAAACATACTGTACATATATAACTTATCATAACTTATCATAACTTATCATAACTTATCATAACTTATCATAACATATCATAACATACAATAACATTATCTTAACATTACATAATATATCATGCCACTACATTACTTAACCGATATATATATATATAGATATATAGATATTATAAATAAGCGTGTTCAACTATGACCTCCAAAGCTCCCAGCCCTGCTTTTTTCAAGCAACAGTGGTGGAGGTGACGGTGGTGGAGGTAAAAGTCCTCTGGTGGAGTGGTAGGGTCAGGCAACCGGTGACGTGGGAATTTTCGCTTTGGGATGGGTCTTTATCCACCAAAGATGTGGGGGTTTCCTAAAATGGGGGGATAAAGACCAACAAGAATTAGATTGATGATCGACTTGATAGTCCAACGATTGCATGTATGGTGAGTATATCTACAGTTGGATCGATTGTAAATCAACAAACATGAGGCTTCCGGACCCAAGAAATACAAGAGGTTATAGAATACCCTCTGGTAAACTAGCGTAGCTATTGAAAATTGCCATGTATAGTTGATTTAACCATCAAAAATTGTGATTTTCCATAGTTATGTTTGTTTATGAGAGGGTAATCCCAAAGTCGCTGAAGTTGTGGCTGCAACATACCTGGACACACAAGGACTCCATTCGCTTTTTCGGACCTTGAGACATTTTCATTAGCAGATGCGGCAACTGAGGCTCGCCAGCATCACTTCAAACCACCGGTATATCCCATGATTGGATGAAACAATATGACTATTTCGCACCGGATGTTATGTAAGTGGGTCCCATACCCTATGGTAATTTAACATAGCTATGGAAAATGGCCATTTATAGTGGATTTTCCTATGACAAAAACAGTGATTTTCCATAGTTATGTTAGTTTACCAGAGGGTACATCTGCAGAGTAAGTATATCAGATTCAATGGCTACCCTATTTAAAAAAAAAAAACATGTCGGTATGTGCAAATAAACATCAAACCCTGAACAGCACAATTTCCCAAAGCCGCTTTACATATGTTCTTTTTCGAAGATGGATGATATGTTCGGCGTAGGTTCCTTGTCCCATCAATCAAATTGAACATTGTTCAAAACATATTTAGGATCCAATTTCAGATAATTTGATGGATTTAAATGATTACATCGATTTCATCCTCAATCAGCGTTTGGAAGAACCGTTCTATCCTAGGCAAAGAAGACTGGAAGACCCATAGTTTAGGATCTAGGGGACTGATCTATAAGTTTATGTATCTCTGTTATATAAGGTCATTGTAAATCATTTTTGACAAACTTGTTTAATTCATAACTCCCCCTGTATATATACACATATGTATATATACATATGTATATATATACATACTATATGCACATGTATATATATAATCATATATATATATATTATTTATTCATTTATCTATTTATCTATTTGTGTGTTTATCTACATATTTATCTAATTATTTATTTCACCATCCACAAAAATAACAGAGCCCCTACCAAATAGACTTTCCTCTGAACAAAGTGCGATTTTCAGTGTCTATGCTACTAGTAGGCCAGAGGAATGGGAATATGAAAGTTTTTGCATGATGGCGGCACAAGAAGGATTACCGATTACCCTATGGTAGTTCAACACGACACTGTAGCGAATGACCCGTTTAGTTCGATGATCTACCTATTGAACATGGTGATTTTCCATAGCTATACTCTCTCTCTAATTAGTGTTAAATAAAAAATAGTGCATTATATCACAGGCCATAGGCTATAGGTTTGCTTATTTAGAATTTAATCATTACCATGAACAACCAAAGGGTAAAAGCTCATGTTGCCTAGTTAAGTCCCAAATCTTCAAATAAACCATCGTCACTTTCCATCAATTTTCCTAGTTAAGTCCAAACTTTCCCTAGTAAAATCTCCATTTTTTTTTGTTATATACCCTCCGGTTATTTAACATAGCCATGGAAAATGGACCATTAATAGATGGTTTACCTATTAAAAATGGTGATTTTCCATGGCAAACTGTTAAATAACCAGAGGGTAGATCCCCCATCACATCCCTCCATCCGAGAAATCCCTCTCCAGGTGGAAGGCGCCGTAAAGGTCACGGTGCCCGTGGGCACCTCAGATTGATTTATTATAAATATGATATGTACATATCATATATATATATACATACTGATCTGTATAATTACTTTTTATATATATATATATATATACACATGCAATTGATAGGTGATTTTGATTTAACTCTATATTTATGAAATACATTTCGATTTCTATATATGTCGATATAGTTATAGAATGTTATAGATACTACATGTGTTAATAATAAGTGGATCCTATTAATCATAGAGGATCATAGGCCATTGTTTCTATGGCACTTCCGGCACTTCCTGAAAATCTGAAAGGGGTACCCCATTAAAAATGGGGCCCATTATATAGGTAACTATAGGATGCCGATAAGGTATCTATCATCGCTTCAAAAGATGGTAGTAAGGAGTGAATGTTCACAATTGTAAGATAGCAATACTGTAGTAGCTTGCATCAGGTGATGCTAGAACTAACATTGCCGATGATCCCTTTTCAGGTGGTTGTAGACTCTAATTAATACGATGTAGGACGTAATAAGTTATAAGTAATAAGAAATAAGCAATAAGATAAGTAATAATAATGGTTCCATGTAAAGAAAAAAAACGTCATGACAGCCTCCTAGAGTTGGCCATCTCCGTTATTGATCCACAATCAGCTCGAGGTTGCAGGTATCCAAGTCATCAAGGTGCCATACAACATTTCGGATACGGGAAATTGGGAGGATATTCCAGGAACCTTGGGCCTTGCATAGACCTTACATCTATATACATATATTAGGGAGTTCATTTTTCTAGGTTCCTTCTCTGTTCCCTTGATAAATTCTTCAACACTGGTCCATGTTCAACACCCACGAGACCCCTGGGTGCAGTGCATGAGATGTTTCAGAGTAATGTGGTAACCCCAATCGTAAACCATCCCCCTAAATTTATTATTTTTATGGCTGGTTTTTGAACCATCAATTTATATGGGTGCTTTAGGTTTTAGGCGGTTTTTTGGGTTTCCCACATCAATCAGTTCGTGTTCATCACATTCTGGTCTCCAGTTGAAGAAATCTCCCCCAGTTTCCTTCCCTTCATGGCATCCCAACAAAGGTAGACGTGGCCGAAGTAAAGATGCTGCTCCTGGGGGACTTGATACTGGCTGGGGCCCCAGGTAATCTCTAACCTTGGTGCCATTAACTCCAATAAGTCCAATAACTAGGGTTTTTGGGGAATATAACTGATATACCTGGGTTTGTCTGAAAATTGGTACCTCTGAATCTCCTGGTTTTCCTCATTTTCGGAAAAATTGCCACTTGTGGGGTGTATCATGGTAAAATTAGCCCACGTTCAGACGAACCCAACGATAGTGGCACGGGATTATAAACCAATTTGTAAACTGGTGGGCACCACCCTGTACCCTCCAGTGTCTTCAGCCCCATGGTTAGCAAATCCCATGAAAATGGATGTGAAAATATAGCGTTTGGAGAATCATGGGAAAATAGGGAAAGCATGTGATGTGGAAAATTGCAGGTTCGTAGCAACAAAACCTTAGTGAAGAGCAGTTTGGTATCAAGTAGATCATGAACAAAACAATTAAAAAAAATCATATATCAATTAGCTCTATAGACTAGAAACATCAAAACACATATCCCACATGTAATTGTATATCTGGCCAATTTATATATATATATATACAGTATTTCACTACCTTGAAAAGTTTGACTCTATTGGGCATTCCCGAAAAACATTCACCATTCTGCCAGGCAATGAAGGCGATCGGCTGGGGTTGAGTCTCTTAGTTCACTTGAGGTATCTCCCATAAAAGTGAGGCATGTCCGACCACATGGATCAAGAATTCATCTAGATCATCTAGAAATGATTTTTACATGTGTGTACCTTTTATTTCACTTACATAGCTAAAGAAAATGGATCATTTAGTTCGATGATTTACCTGAAAAAGGTTAGTTTACGAAAGGATAATCCACCATCAGCAAAACTAGCTGGCAAACTCCCTACTTTTTTGTTCTCCAGCTCCTCGTACTTGACATCACAGTGCTTGCCTTAGAACGTAGGCGAGAGAATGGCGAGAGCGGGGGCCAGGATGGCATCGGAATGGAGAATTGGCTATCTGACATTTGCGCTACAGATGGAACCCAGATAGAACCGCTATTCCCTACAGATTCCCTAACCCATAGGATCCATGTATGCTATATATGGTAACATTTACCATCAATATACCCCATGTTTGTTAGCATATATACCAGCACCATGGATCCTATGGGTAAATAGTGGATTGACCAATGGGAAAAAAAAATCCGATCACCTTCAACAAATCTCAGGTACTCGGGTGTGCATCCAAATTAGAAAGGCCACAGATCGAATAGATACCCAGTCGATTGGTCAATGCCTGGATCCTAGAAATGGTCGCTTGGTCAACCAGAAACAAAGAAATAGCACTGCACGGGATGTACACCTCTGAGATACTTAAAGGTAGTAAAGCAATAGTAAACCCATCCAAAATTCTCCCATAAATGGGTATAAGCCATGAAAATATGGCGTTATGATTGTTTTACTAACAGTACTAACAAAAATAGTGGGATTGGGAGTGGCAGTTGGGTTTCCAACTGGAGATTTCTGCCAGGGATGGGTCCCTCGGCATGGCTGGGCAGGAAACCAAGAGGATTGCTACCCTCTGGTGATGTCAAACATAGCGACATTGAAGCCATGGCCCAGTCGAAATAGTGGATTTTCCCAGCTAGAAAATGGTGGATCTTTCCCATGAGTTATGTTAGTTCGTTTACCAGAGGGTAAGTGTAGCCACCATTCTACCAGCAGCACATCTCAATGGGCGCTGCCAGGCACTGCCAGGCTGTTTTTTGACCGCCGGTTTGCAATGGACCGTATGTATCCCAGTTTGTAAACACTTCGAGTACTAAAGTTTCTAAGCCATCCAAGGTTGACCCATTTATGCTTCATCAAATTTGCATCAGAAAATCCAATGTTTAGTTCCAGAGATGTTTCTATATTTAAATGTAGTTCAATAAATGTTCAATAGCAATCTAGTTCGGGGATTTCGCAGCTCCCATGGGGCTACCATCCACGACCGCAAATCAACCGGGCCCAGGGACTGTGGTCACTGTGGTCAACCTGTCGAAGCAAATCGGGCCCAGGGTGGTGCCCCAGTGAGCTAAATCGCGATTGGTTGGTGCACATAAGTCCAAGTTCACTATGGTTTATAGGTGATATATGGTGATATATCTATAAGTTAATGGGATTAACTATGGTTTTTGTTGGTGATGATATATCGATAAGTTAATGGGATTAGTCTTATAGGTGATATATCAAGCTAATTGATGGGATATGACTGGGGGGGCACCACCTTGTATGGTGGATGCCTTGACAATTTGAATGGGGAAAATGATGATTAACCACTGGATTAGGTACACTAAAATCAAACAAAGCCATATAGCTGATATAGCTTATCTGGTTGATGATTACCCTCTGGTAAATTAACATAGACCCTGGCAGTCATCGGGGTTGGAAGACTAGTTTCCATTAAAATTGGTGATTTTCAGGGTCTATGTTTATTTACCAGAGGGTAATATATATATATGGGTAAATTATAGTAAATCACTAACCTGAAATAAGGTTATATATTTTGGGATAATTCCCCTTATCAACCACGATTCCAGTGAGGTCACAATGAGGTCGTTATAATTTACCCATATATATATATACATATATACACACACATGAAAGTCAAGCTTGTTCGTCATTCCAAAGAGAGGAGAAATAATCCCGACAATGCTTGAAACCGCGGTCGTTTGATGTCGCCATGAATATCAAAACTATTTTGGTCTGGGGTGCGGGCTAAGGCAATGAAACTATATTTGTTTTGATAACAACTAATTTCTACATATATTGTATATATATATATATATCTGCTTGGAACCCCAAAGTTTATATACAGCAACTAGGATCTATTCAAATACTCAAGCAGCAACAATAGGGATCGGAACCAACCTCTGCAAGAGGAGGTACAAGGTGCACAAGTCACGTGGCCGAGCGCCAGTTCTACACCAACGATTGACGGTTCCAATTACGTCAGTATACGAATGGTAAATCTCAAATACCTTTCCAAAAACAGAATTCCAGCTGGATAGTAAATATATAAGATATATTATGTATATATATATATATATATTTGTGAACAGTACATACTCTGAAATTGGTGCAAACAAAAAACATCAGAAACAATGTTTTATCCAGTACTGGTTTGTTTGGCTACTCAAGAACCATCTGAGAGGCCTGAACGCGGATGGAATTCTATGATGCTTGGTCAAGGACTTCGATCATACCTATGGCAACCCCCAAAAAGATAGAAAAGCTGGAAAGATTTTCTAAGTATAATGTTGCCATATCACCTATACCATCCCGGAAACACTTTCCTATCTTTTAAGTTGGGATTCTATACTTCAAAAAAAATTCAGCAGCTTCAGCAACTGATTCGCGGCTCTTAATGTGACGACTCTGAGTTTTTCAGCAGTTGATTGGTTCCATAAATCCATGTAAATCCTGTCTGACCTATCTGGTGCATATCCCATTGATACACAACAATATCTGGTTGGTGGTTTTTCGCCTACCCCTCTGAAAAATGATGGAGTGAAAGTCAGTTGGGGTTACTCTTCCCAAAAAAAATGGGAAAATAAAAAATGATCCAAACCACCAACCAGATATTGGTTAATCGGGATGGGTGTTTGATGTTAAGTTTTCTTGGGGATAACTGACGAATGTGTGTCAATCCGCCAACCACTTATACCCCCCAGACATTTAGCATAACGAAGTAACAAAGACTACTGGTTGGTGGTGTCAATCCTTCTGAAGAATATTAGTCAATGGGAAGGATTATCCCATGCATTATGGAACATAAAAAATGTTCGAAACCACCAATCAGACTATTGTTTACATAAAATCCATGAGGGACTCCAAAATCATCTAAGTTCTTTGGTCTAGGGAAGCCAATGGTGATGGGGGGGCTACCGTTTTGAGAAATATCCAGTTTTGGAGAAGTACTCGTGTCATGAAAATCGTTTCACTGTCTTAAGTTCCAAGAATCATCTGCAATGGTGTCGTTTTTTCGTTGCAAACACCTTCTGAGACAGTGGATTTGGAGCACTACGGCCTTCGTAAAGGATTGCTAAGTTGGTGAACACAACTCCAATACGTGATGGGGGCGGTTGCCGGAGCCGTGGGCAGTCCCCCATTTGAGGAGGCCGAAAATGGCGCTTCCTCAGGTTTCCAGTCCTGTTCTATCTATTAGGGGCTTGCTATAATCCCATTCTGAATACTAATCCTCATTGCTCATCATTACTATCACTACTATTATCGAAAAATTACATGTTATTATTATGAATAGTATCACTAAACATTGCTATCATCATTACTTACAATTAATGTTAATCAAATAAACACCATTGGTAACTGCCATAATTATGGTTAGTTAACCAACTAAACCCAAGTTATACTTAAAAAAAAACATCATAACTATCTCCAGTAGTATGGCTATTACCATCATTGGTTGCTGTCATTGTTAATTTCATCACACTGCTATTGTCATTTGTCATTAGTTTAACTATAATCATTGGTTAACATTCGTATATGCTTTAGTCCAGTCATATAACTAACCCCAAGAATAGTTAAGTGGGACTAACAGAATCACAATCTTTCATAATTGGTATTACTCTTAGTTAACCGAAAATCATTAGTACCTAATGGTAACTATATCACAATCATGCTTAGTTAAACATCATTAGTCTCAGTCAACCAAGATACCAAAGCGAACCATTCACCAACGCAGCACCTCGTGGACGTCGCCGTCGCCGGAAGCACCACGGGGGCCATCGCGGCCACTGCCGCTGCCCTGGAACGAAGAAACCATGTGCTCTGGTAAACATGGCGATGGGAAAATCGCGAGAAAATAGGGAAAAAGGCGGGACCATCCGCCAAAAATAGAGGTTTAGCTGGAAAATTCATGGGAAAATACGGAAAAATGAGGAAACATCTGCCATAAATGAAGGTTTTGACGGGAAAATCATAGGAAATATGGGATAATCAACTATAAATGGAGGTTTCAGTTGGATTATATAATGGGAAAATCAATGAAACACATCCGATTATAAACGGAGGATCTTCCAGCAAATTGGGAACATTGGCGGAAGCGGGGTTGTTTCTGGTATGTTTTCTGGAATACAATGTAAATGGGATATATTTACTGTAATGTATAACATATTCAGATACTGCACAAAACCAGAAATATAGAATTGGGATGAATTGGGGATTAGAGTTCAACTTGAGTCCCATTTGAGGCCACAAATCAGCAAACAGAGCCATTTTTGCGAAAATTGCCTAAACGACTGATTTTGCAACAATGTTTGATGACACCGGAGCGTAGTTGTGCAGATTCAGAGCCCAAAAGTCTGTGGAAATGACAAGTGTTAGGACCAAAATGCTAGCTAAAAACACAATCGCGTCTTTCTGAATGATTCCTATTGACATTGCGATCAATTTGGATATGACCCATTTTGGGGCAAAATCAAAAATCGTGTATCTGTATGAGTAGTATGGGTTATACATATACATATATATATATTCCATCAGATCCGGTTGAATATCCTCATATTTTGTTGGCTTCTCTATCCTCATATGTGGGGTTGCATATCCGGATATGTATCCCAGGATATCCCCTCTGCATCACTCCCGTATTTTGCCTGGTCCTTTAAGTGTACCAAAACTGAACGCCGAAGGTCCGAAGGTGAGGCCGCCAACTTGACTGATGAAAAACCAAAAAGTCAGCTGGAACATGTAAATTGCAAATTGCCAAATAAAAATCAGGTGTTTCGCACACCTGCAGAAGCGAAGCCCAATGAAATGCAGTTAGAACAAGACGATGTCAATTGTTCAACCAAGCAGAACACCAGGCCAGGTGTTGCGCACACCTGCAGAAGCGCTTGCTCCACTTCACTCATCTCCTCTTTCAATTTCATGCTTTCCATCACCTGACGAGGAGTGTTGAATTCCAGCTTGCGTTCCGCATTTGATGCTGACCAGCCCATGAACTGAACTGAACTATTCCCAGAGGAATTCTGGGCACTCGATGTGGCACCTTCACTCGGCTCAGTCTTCTTTGGCTCTTTTGCGGGCATATCTTTTGTGCATTTCCACCATATATTTAAATATATAAATATATATTGTAGTTTTATCCCAAATAAATTAACTCCCAGAGTTTGGTGGTTACGTAGCCAATCTTTGATGACTATATCCATTGTATGCCCATGGCATTTCCCTTACATTCAACATATTCCCATGATATTCCCAGGGAATCCCAGTAAGGGGTAAGCCTTAAAATGAAGTAAATATTCCCAGTCTTCCAATTATTTAACGTTGCATTATATGCAGGTTTCTCAAAAATGGGGGGATACCCAAAACCATAGGTTTTAATATGTCTTATAATACTAAACTAGTCAAATTTTGGATGATTTGGGGGTACCCATCACGACGCAACCGAGTCACGCAGCTTCCGCGGCTCGACTCGTGGTGGAACTTCTGGGAGTCGGCTCGTGCGCAGACCTCAAATGGTGCCACAGGTGTCTGAAAATGAGGGATTTCACCCCAGAATTTATTGTTTTGGGATTTCATAAGAATCAGATGGATTACCATAGGTATTTTGATAGGAACATTAGGAATCACTGGATGGCGAACATCAAGACTAATCACTGGATTTTGGGGTGCCCTATTAGACAAAGCAATAAATATCATGGGGCCGAAAATGGGGATATGACTGGGGTACTCATGGGGATGTGAAATGATGTGAATCATTGGCACAAAGACTTGAGAATCAAGCGTGGGAAACTACCCTAAAGGTCCGAATTCTAAGCATCAAAAAGGGGGATCTCGTCAACAAATAGTGAAATGAACGGCCACAACTGGATTATGTTGGCAGAAGTTCCGAGGGTGCCTGTAAGCCCCAGTTTGTCAGGGGACGTGGGGGAATAAGTGCCAGGCACCCTGTGCTGAGCTGCTTGCAGCCCATAGCGGCATCACCTTCTCGGCTGCAGTCACTGTACATTTCCCACAGACCATCGAACTGTAGACCAACTCTTGAGGTTTTACCCTCTGGTAAGCTAACATACCTATGGAAAGTCACCATTTTTAATGGGTAAATTACCTATTTCTATGGCCATGTTCAATAGCTATGTTAGTTTACCAGAGGGTAGGGTTGAAGTTCTCGAGCTAAGGCCTTCAACCTCGGGATTCTGCGCAACGCCCTTTGCAAAGATATACGATATACACCGGGACCCATGGGTGAAAGCATAGGCGACTGCAAACTCAGTAAACTCGTCATCTGTTTGTCATCCACAAGGACAGGATCCCCGCTTTTCATGTGTTATGAAATGGGATGAATCAAAATTAACACTTGAAAACCAAAACATTAAGGATGAATCATGATGAATCCCTAAGGTTTTTCAATTACACTGTTAAGGATCTTCAACAAGTCTTAGATTAAACCCTAACATGTGGACTGGCCGTGGTGGCCGTTGTCTCGGTGGTCACTTCATGATGTTCATTTGGGAAAAGGAAGCGACAACTGCGAAATGGCCAAAATCTGCTGGGAGGTACGTTGGGCTGCAATGAAATGGTTACCCTCTGGTAAACTAACATAGCTATGGAAAATCACCATTTTCAATGGGTAAATCCACTATAAATGGTCATTTTCAATAGCTATTTTGACATAACCAGAGGGTATTTAATCTTGCGACAACTGCGAATTCAAAGAGGAACACCTGGGGATATGACGTAGCCAGCGAACCTGGGGCTTAACCAATCATGTCCTCAAGATGATTTTTGTTGCTGGTTCAGGAACTGACCATCATTTTCCCAGAAAGTTGTGGAAATTGGTTGATCCAACACTCCCCAGATTTGGTTGAATGGACAACACCCAGGGAAAAACAAATAGTTGGTAGGTTCAAAACGAAGTTTTCCCTCAACCCAGTGAAATCACAGTATTTCAGTATTTCACCAACAAACTCATGCCACCAAACAAATGTATTGTCTGTCTAACCAGCAAGTTAGGGATTTGACAACTATAAACATACTTAAACAATATTAAACAACTATAGACATATTTCAGGATCACAAAGGTTAAACCCACATAGAAATGGCGGCTAGCGACCAGGGACAGTTCAAAATGTAAAAAAACACAATCCCGTGTTTTACGCCTCCCAAATGGACATGGCCACTGCACGGTAGTCAAGTTGTGACTAACTGGTGATTTTTGCAAGCAATGTGGGTAAAACAATGCCATTGGCACCAGCCATGACTGGGGATCATTGAAATCCCAAGCTATCAACATGGTGATGACTTGGGGATGTTCTATGAAGAGGTATGCTACAGAAGGTGAACGCTTGGATCGCTTGGGTTAATGGTAGATTAATATGGGGCTAGGTCAAGTTTCCTATGAATTACCATCTGGTTATTTAACATAGCCATGGAAAATCCCTTATAAATGGAGGTTTTAATGGGAAAATCATGTATAAATGGGCCATTTTCCATGGCTATGTTAAATAACCAGAGGGTATATTAAATTACCATATTGGGGGGGTACCAGGGTTTTGACCCAAACCAATGTTGAGTTAACTCGGTTTAGTTTATAGAGCAACATGAAAAAATGAGGGGCTTGTCCCCTCATAAGACCATAACCCATAGGATCCATGGTGCTGGTATATATGCTAACAAAAATGGTGTATATTGATGGTAAATGTTACCATATATAGCATACATGGATCCTATGGGTAATGAATGTGGCCCCACTCACAATCGAAACGATGTTAGTACTTCCGTATCTTTACAAAGACCATTCCAAGAGGCTGTAGAAGGCGGAAAAAGGGGAACGGCCATCGTCCAAAATATGGCCCAAATGGAGGTTCCGTCGTTGGTTAAAGCCCCGCGAAGACAGTAGTACTTTAGGATGGTTTAAAACCCAGTGTTCAAAACCTTACGTTATGGTTATACCACCTAAAGTACTACTGTTTTGAACATCCATTTATAAAGCAACGTTTAGTATCAACCACCCAGTGTTCAAAACCCTGTTTTTTTTCTTTATACTGGGTGGTTGATAGGGATTCCCATGGCCAACAAACACGGATCACGTGATAATCCACACCAGATTGGATAGTATAACTCCCAACAAAAACATCAACCAACAGGGGTTAACATGATCATTCCATTATTGGATGATTTGGAGGTACCCATTTTAGGAAACCTCCGAAAAATACAATTAAGTATACATACACACATTCCCATATATATATAATGTACCAATGATATTCCCAAGTACTGTTGATCATAAGCCCAATGATTCAACCCCATGAAAACCATCCAGTAATCAAACTCAAACATGGCAATTTTCAAACCTCTTTAAATAAAAGGTATATAGCTGGGAAAATCATCTATGAATGAGGGATTGCCCATGATTTTCCATTGCTATGTTTGATGACACCGGAAGATATATCAGTTATATAATCCCAAAATAGCCAAAATATCTGGATTATTATCTAACTATCATCCCAAATATCATGCCAATATCTGGATACTTCCAATTCTCAAACATCAACTCGTTTGGGATCCTCTCGGATTCTGGCTCAAGGCACGTGGTGGACACTGTAGTCGCCGTAGTCATTTTGGTGGTGGCCCAAGCGGGCGGAGCCACGGATTTTGGCCTGAAGGTATCCTCCACTAGACTAACGTAGCTATGGAAAATCATCATGCTTAATAGGTAAATCACTAATAAATGGACCATTTTCCATAGCTATGTTAGTTTACCCTAGGGTTAAAAACATGTAGAATACCCATGGGATATTTCGCTCGGAACACTATCTGCATAAAAAATGGTGGGTTTTCCACATCTATGTGAACGTTTACCCGAGGGTTAGCTTGGTTGTGCACCGGTAGATTTGGCTTTTATCTGGAGGGGACATTGTAGCTGGGTTCTCTCGCAATATCTCCATATCTATGTAAATGCAAATAGAATCAAATAGATGTCATGTGTATACATAGGCTCGTCCCTGCTCCTGG
>Ga0126342_10009118_pt1 | contig 17776 bp, 19 predicted proteins | sample Cyp1metagenome_FD_92528 | JGI IMG/M metagenome (GOLD analysis project Ga0126342, IMG submission 92528) | Coral microbial communities from Lord Howe Island, Old Settlement Bay, Australia - Cyphastrea 1 metagenome | ecosystem: Host-associated > Invertebrates > Cnidaria > Coral ... | reverse complement strand
TATATATACCTGAAGCTTCCCCTTGTGCATTATTTTCATACTTACCATTAAGTCTGAAAATTTCAATACCCAAACATGAATTTCATACCTAATCAAAATTTCCATACCTAGCACTTTGGGGAACCCATTAGTTTTGGCAGTTTCAAGGGGTTCTCAGCCTCCAACGCTCGTGCTCCAAGTTGCTGCAGCATTGCTCCACCAGGAATTCATCCAAGAAATGAACCACATTTAATGTTTGAAACAGTAGTGTTGATAAAAATTGAATCAGCTTCAATGAATAGAATAGACCAATGATCCCAGTCACTGGCTGATGGCTGATAGACCAACATTTTTCTTGATCACCTTTGACGCACTTCGCCAATCACTTTTTATCCGGTGGCCATGGGGTGCCGGTTCAATGATCCAGCCGTCAGGATCCCAGCGGGCAAGAAAGCCATGTTGCGCAAGGAATGTTTCATTTAATGGGCACAGCGATAGTCAGCACAATTTTCTAAAATCACTCTTTTCCCAACGCAACAGGTAGCAAAGTTACTGAAAGCGTTTCTTCTTGAATCTTTTGATGACAAATTTTGTTTTCACTTTGTATGCCAATAGGGTGTTTTCCACCACATTGACAAAAGATACCCTTCGCGATTGTTTTGATACTTTTCCAATGAAGTCCTCACTCATACTGCAATCATAAACTGCCGGGTTAAGTGAGTAATCGTCGTACTCCTGCAAACCCAACTGAACAGGAAAGTGATCCAAAGCGTGGAGTTTTGGAACCATAGCATAGAGTTGCCTTTGATTTGTAAAGGCAATGTAGGCCAACCGCGCATAGGACTGATCAAAATCTTTTGCTGCTCGAATAATTTTGGTCCTGCACGTAGGCATCAGCCACATTCCGTGTGCGTGTATGCACTGGAAAGCTAAACCACCATCGCACGCTTTGAGCACTAAGCGAAAAATAGCCATCTCAGGATGCTCGCGGCCATGCAGCACAGCCAAAAAGCGAAGCCACTTTAGTAACAGAATGGAATCTGACCCCTTCCCGCCACACCAAGGGAACGATCCCATTGTGGGTAAATGCATTTTTTCCTTTGAAAATGACCGGATTGCACCAGGAGTCACATGGTGTGTGTCACACCACAAGGCAAATGAGCTCCAAGCTCTTCCCAAACGCGCATCGATCCCAAGACTGTCGGAATCATCAAAATCAAAAACACCTTCAAGACAGAATAGCACGATGGTGCTACCAATGAAGTTTCTGGCTATGCCAAGTCGAAAAATATGAAATGGGTCTTTCTTGAAGAATCTTCCAGCACCTCCCGTGTTCCAATCCTCAAATGGGATATGCTTGAATGGAGGAGGCACCCTCCAAGGAGGAGTGGCATATAAGGTTTCAGTCCATGTGGGGTTGCTTGATACTTCCTCAAAAGGATATGCAAGTTCCCCTGCCTTGCATTCATGGCAGCATGGAATGAAGTTCTTGTGTCCAACATTTTGGTACGACCGGTTGAGCACACCTGTTTTGGCATGGTACTCCATATCTCCAGGCATGCCTAGCACAGCTATATGGAACAAAGTGTCCCCAACCGAAATGCCATCGCAGCAAGCTGTCTTGAGGTCCACAGATGTAGCCTCTAAGAGAGACTGGAGAAGGCCAGGAGTGGTTTTGAATTTCTTCGAGGGGAAAGCAAATACCAGGAAGTGAGTCAAGTATGAATTGTTTTTCTGATTCAACCGCATTGACATTGCATCCTGTTTGTTGGCACCATGGTACACCACCGACTCATTGCAAGTGCATTTCAAAGGGGCCTGCTCTGTGTCAATCCCAAGTGCCGGCCTGATGCTCACAACCTCTAATGGGGTCTTCTTCTGTGTGCGCCCTCCATCACCATGAATGAACACTGGTATGGTGTGATCTAATTGGACCTTGTTGTCCCTTGCCATCTGAAAGACTTCATGAGATCCATGTTCATTCCGGTAAAGTTGCCAGAATGTAGACAATAGCTTCTGTGCTTCTCTCCCTGGCTTCAATCCACCCAAGAGTAGCCACGGCTCATTGGTCAACAAATATCTCAAGATATCAGTGGGCCGCAAGTAGGCAAGTCTGACCACAGTCCCATTCTCCTCATACTGATGGTAGGATGTCGGAATGTTCCTGAGATGAGGGCAAGCAATGCGCGGAGTATATATAGGGGCTGGATCAACATGAGGAAATCCATCTTCAGTTGGGTGGTCCCTGAAATAAATAAGTTCAGCCATTGCAAAGAACCAAGTGTCACGGATAACCCAAATCTTTTCACTGTGCGTTTGTATTGCCTTGATGCATTTTTTGGTTGGCAACCAAGCCCACTGGTTGACAGTTTTGAGAACACTTCCCTATCATCCAGCTCCTCTCGCAAGGCTTCAGTGTGCTGCGCCAGAGAAACAGCTGGAGCCTCAGCAGAAGGATTGGGAGGCCTACGCATGGGTAAATTGGCCCACAGGGTGAGTTGGTCCACCGGGCTTGCATTCAAGAAACTCCATCAGCAACCTTTTCCACTAGATGTTCCAGTAGCGGGCGGTGTTGGTTGACATCGTTGCGTTCACCTGGCTTGAAGTAGGCCGTCCGCACTAGGAAAAATAAATTGGTTCGTTATACTTGATATCTGAAAACCATCCATTTACAGTATGTCTAGCACATTCAAATCATGGAGTCATCAAACACCATATGTCAAAAAAACAAGAGTATGCATGCACAGATACATACGCTTTTGCTGAACCCCAGTGATGCCGTGTAGTCGCACGCATCGCTCACAGATCAAATGGCCAAATTGCCGTGATCCAAACAAGGATGTTTGTCACCCTTGTTGGCAGAACCCCTTCAGAGATTGAGAGCCTTCAGCTGTGCAAAACATAAACAAACCAGTGGTATGATAGAAATCGAGATTACAAATTTTCAGTCCAATGCCATTTTATGTTTCCTGGGGCATGCCACATGGCATGCAGCTCGCTTTCGAGCTCTAGAGCATGATTGTCACATGCCAAGGTCGCTCATCTGGATCTTCTACTGGAAGCCTTTGGCTCCACCTTCACACGGGCAGGTGCGGGTGTCCGAGGGTTTTCCTCTTTCTCCATATCTTTCATCCTTTTCCTCTCCTGGGACTTGATGTGCTGAAGGAATGGCCTTGGCTGACAGGCTGAAGGTTCTCAACAAATCTTGTTTCTTGAAGGTTGGCGAAGGTTCAAATATCATTTGATTGAACAGGTTTCGTCGTGTTATCATCTTGATTTTCTTTACAGCTGTAACATGTATGTTGGATCCGTCCCAGTCACTGTGCCCTGGTTGCAAGGCTCAAAGCTTCGGCGCACCTAAGTTGATGCAAAGGCTGGAAGGCCAGGGCTAATTTTGAACATGGCAAGATGGGAAGTGGAAAGGAATGGTGGAGGTCGATCTATATTTTTCTGCCAGCATCAGAAACGAATAGCACTGATACATCAGCTAGCAGCTGGCACCAATTCAATGTGCAAACAGCGAATTATCTATACCTACCCAACCCTTTTTAATTGGTCGGCTCTGCCACCGGTGATGTACGTAAAAAAAGGTGGTCCCAAATGCTTCTTCCTATTGAGCCCACCTTCACCCCCACTTTCTGGCGCATTTCTGCAGCCAGTGGAAGTATGAAACTCCGAAATCAAGGCTGCCTCCAACATATGGGTAAGGCCCAGATCATCACTGATGTAGAGGACCCACATCACGGTGAATGCTTTGGTCATGTAGTCAGAGAAGCGGTTCATTGGGTCTGCCGTAACACCAATCTTGAAAACACAAAGCTTCACATCCAAGGATTCCCGGAAGGCATATACCATTCTTTTGCAATGGGCAAGAATTTTCCCCGATGTTGGCAACTTCGGTTGGATCTTCATAGTTTTGTTATGGATGTTGAACCGGAGCAACTGGACCCAATCCACTTGCAGTTGCCCACATTCAACAGCATTGGACACTGGTGTGCTCTTTCTTTCCTTAAGTGTTTCGATGCAGGGGTGTCGGCAGAATAACGATCAATGGTTGCTTCCAGCCCACATTAAATATGATCTTTTTTTGGATTCCAATGGGCCCCTGACATGAGGCAGCAAGCGAAGGAAAATTCAAGGACTGAACTACGGGAAGTTGGATGAAGAGAAACAAACAATAGGAAAACCCATAATTCAAAAAATCCTGTTGTCTTGTAGGACTTGAAGCACCACAGAAAATTATTTTGGATCAACCAAGCATCCTCTTCAACCAACAGTGGTTTCTTAACCGCCATAGGCGTTTCCAGTTCCGCACTGATGGCACATCGTTTTCTGCCAGTGAATGGGCAGGTGTAGGTCAACAAGTCCAAGAAGAATTCGTCCATTGCACGGGACCAGGGCAAAGTCAGACCATGCATGTATTTTTGTAGATGAGGTATGATTATGATGAAGCTGTAAGGATACTATCCGGTCTTGACTCCAAAAAGTTACATGGTAATATAAATTAATATAAATTATAAATATGGGCCATGGGGGTCTCATGGTCGGACCCTAGATCAAGGACTTAAAGTATTTGAGCCTCTCTTACCATGCAATTGTAATGAATCATAATTATAGTGTAGTTTATGTTGACAGAATGTTTGAACTTTGCATCCGTTCACCAGAAACAAAAGGGTGAATTTCGCACATGCATGCACAATGACATAAACGCAATCCATACCAATAACACATGCATGATGCATGCAAAAAATGCATTCCGACAGGGACTGCCCCATCCACCGCATTCCCTGACAGGGCACTGCTTGCGCGCTTCTTTGAACATCTCTTCCAACTGATCCTGCTGCCTCAGGCGCAATTGGGGACAAGCAGAGAAGGGAAGATGGGCCAATGGACGGGCAGGGAAAACAAAATGTCGTTGACACAAGCCGATTAATTTAGTGATTACATTACTATAGTAATATATGTGTTGAAAGCAAGGGGCTCTGGCTTGAAGCCTTCAATGATTCCCTGAGTGTTGGTAGAAGTGATCTTTGACTCCACCTCAACCAGCGCTTTGTCGATTTGACCAGCTCGACTTCCCAACCTTGGTCCACTGCATCTACTTTGGGTCACTCCTAGCAGTGTTTTTGCTAAACAAAAGATATCACAAGATAACTTGATGCTACAGCATGTCAGCTATTTGATGTGAGCAACGGTTGAACATTGTCAGGTTTCTCTTCCAAGCTATCCAAGGTCTCAATGATACCATTCATTTTGACCCTCCACTTTGCAAGGGCACCCAAGATCTTCTGGATATAGCTTGATGGCAATGCATCATCGTCCATCACAGGAAAACTCAGCGCCTTAAGCGCTTTCTGAGTATCCACGTTGCCATCAGCCTCCACCAAGATCACGGGATCTGCAGGGGGTGTTCAATCTTGAGCTTAGGGGGAACATGCACAGATCTCACATGTTGCAAATTGGTGTATGATGGTAAATAGACCATGCATCATATACATGTCATGTGCAGTAGAGGTGCCCGTCGTGTCTTTGGGCAAGACAAAGTCAGAAGGGAACCCCTCCATCTCATTCTTCAACTTTTCCATTTCATCCGCCGAAATTTCATCTTCTTCTTCAAGAACTTGTCGCTTACGTTTCCTTTCAAAAAGCATGCGTGATTTGTTTATAGAAAGGTTACACACTTGATGTTTTTCATGATGGGAAAAGTGGTACAAACATATAGTTATATACATATAATATATGCATTAACAGTATTATCAGTTAAATGCACCCAAGAAACAGCTTGCGGCCACCCTGCTTCGTCTCCACCCAATAGAGCTTGACCTGCTTCTCATACTTGTCTCTCCTCAGGGCCATTGCGGGTATATAGAGGAGCTGGAGAGGCTGGATCCAGGGGGTGTCAGTCCTGTCTAGCTAGAGGGGTCAGCATTACAAGAGCAAGAATCATACAAAGCCATCCGGGATTGGGTTCATTTCTTTCAAGATGAAACCACTTCAAAATTGTTTCAGCAAGTGAAGCAAAAATAAAGCATATACTTTGATAGCTTTGTTCTGATTGACCACCTCATATAAATTTCAGCCTGGTGACCGGATCCAACCTTCATGTTTTGCACACTCCGCTTTGATAGCGGCGATGCGGGTCCTTAGCGGGCAGTGTATATACAACATGTTAATATTGTTGATTTAATATAACCAGATGACATTCGACCCGAGAATGCTCCTCCACAAGCATATCATGTGATGATGCATGAAGTTATATGAAGTTCATTGCAAGAGGATACCTTCAAAATATCACAGTTGTTCTTAATCCTCATGTGGTGTGCCCATGCTATGGCATGGCTCAACAGGTGAAACATATCGATAGTGATAGTGCCAAGACTCTCTTTGTATCCCTCATCCGCCATGTCAGCCTCAGCCATGAACTCACCCTCCACATACAAGTCCTCTTCACTGATTTGCTCGATCTTGCGACGGCAGGTCTTCACGAAAGCATCCTTGCAACGACGGCTGTGGATGTGAAATGAGGAGACCCTCGGGAAACACAGTTGGGACATATCTTATAAATATTAGGACCACGTGTGTTTCTTTCCAACTTGATCTAGGGTCCTTGTTGCATCCACATTGCTCATATAAACGTAAGACTTCCGAGCGCCCACCCCCAGCAATATCTTTGAACTTTGCAATGATCTCTTCAGGGACTAGGAAGGATCCATCCGCACGGGGCTGGACAAGTCGACGTAGGCATTTCATAGCGTTGCTCTCACCTGCCTCAGAAAAACATGGAGAAGAGCAGGCCCAATATAACCCCAAAGATAAAGTCATTGCACTGTAAAGATCTCAATCTAACCAATTGGCAGTTGTGAAGTGAACATGCATTCACGGAAAAATAAGCTGCAGCCATAATACCTTGTAGGTCTTTGGTGTTCCGGTGTCTTGGTTCGGTGTCAAGGATGCAGAGGGTGCAGTGTCCACCTGGAGTCGCGGGAGGCGACCCATTGATGTTGAAGGGGTACAAACACACAGCACAAATGCTTTAAAGAGAAAACATATGCCTGAAGAAGCGAACCAATCTCCTACTTGAAAGATTCCACATCGGCCAGTTTGGTTTAAGGTAAAGCACCTTCGAATCATCACCCAAGGAATTCTCATTCCCTTTCTCAGCCATCGCCACATCCTCCTGCAGCGCATCAACCCCCAAAGCATGCATGTTTTTGAATTCGATATACACTCAATGTGATGTTGCTTCGAAGGCATGACTGTGGTTTGCTGTTATAGGCACTTCAGGGCCGTGACATATAGTAATTCTGCTTATATACAAGGTATACAAAATTTCCGTGCACACCAGTCCCCAATCCTGGGCAAAAGCAGCAGCCAGAGCATCCATCACCGCCAGCTGGTCTGGTTTCAGATCCTGTATGACGCTGGCACAGGGATGGAAGGTGATTATAGTCAAATTCAATATAATAATCATGCAAACAAAAATGTTGGTTTGCTTTACCAATGATGTTGGAGCATTCATGCACTAAATGCTAATTGTACATCATGTTTGATTTTGTCAGCAATGTTGTGAGACCCCAGACCTGGGCATCATCAGCATTGGGTAGTCCGAAGTATGGGTCATCTACAGCAGGGGTCTCCGAGGTGAAGTCTTCAGGAAATGCCAACTCACCAGTTTGTAAGCGTCTCAGCAATTCATCCTCAATACATGCAGAGACAGCATAAGAGTGGACATACAGCGATAGGCTTATCGATGATGATGATGATGATGATGATGATACTTGAACTATTTGCCACTTTTACCAGCAACCAGTTAGTCCAAGGGTCATCCTCCGCTGAATCATAGCCATCAACCAAGTCCCGAACCGACATGCCATGGTCAGGAGGGTTGTCCTCACCAGAAGGAGGACTCTCAGCTGTTCGGCCGTTACCTGGGCAGTTTGGGCTTTACAACAACTCATGAAATCAGGGCTGAGGGAACGTTTAAGTTTTTTTTTTGTTGGGTTCAAGCGCCCAGGGGGTATCTAATCTATTTCACACCCAACCAAAAAAGGTTTTTTTTGGGGGGTAAGGGAACCCACTGACTAAGTAATTACTTTGAAAATGAAATCAAAGTTTCACTTTTTAGCGCAACAATGATCAATAAACAGATTACCATATAATATATAGAACTGCAGTCAATACAGCTAGGAGGCACTACGCATCAAGAATGCAAGATACCTCCAAATCAGCTGGGATGGTATCCTCATGTGGTCCCAACTGTTCTCCACCAGCTCGGACAGGAGTTGGAATGACACGGCTCGCTCTCAAGGCCTACAGCACTCATGGTGGAATCATGCGGAATCTGTTTTGCCGATGGAGGCATAGCCACACCATTGAAAAACTGATAGAATGGAAGATTCAAAGTCCAACCAGCATTTGAATATAAATTTAGTATACCAATGGCATATTATACATGCATGTGAATACCACACCTCGATTTTACCATCCATTTGGCACAGGATCACACTTGGGACAGGCCTCAAGGTCTTTGAGTTCTTGTTCCATTTGGGCAATATCCACACCAGAAAGGTCATCCATGCCTATCTCAGCCTTCACCACAGCAAGACCCTCTACGAGCGTCTCTGAAGAAAACACCCTTGAAGCAAGCTCAGTGGGCATAAGAGCTATACTAATGGTAAATGATCCACTCAAGCGGCTGCAGATATTTTTATTGTGAATTTGTTTTAGCAGAAAGCTCTGAGTTCATGATTCATGAGCAATGTCGATTTCTTCACAATGCTCTGAGTTCATGATTCCCTGATTTTCTCATAATGCATGAGCCCTCAGATGGACGACCGGTTATTTCCTGCTTTTTCCTGGGTATTTCCTGCTTTTTCCTGGGTATTTCCGGCCACAATTTTTGTGATTCATGAAGAAACTCATGAAAATCGTGTTCATGGACCCCTGAAGCTTTGTTCATGGAATTCCTTTCATCCCCTTTATGATCCCTGAAGTGTGTTCATTAACTTTATGATCCCTGAAGTGTGTTCATTCCCTTTATGATCCCTGAAGTGTGTTCATTCCCTTTATGATCCCTGAAGTATGTTCATCCCCTTTATGATCCCTGAAGTTTGTTATTTCCAGTATGATCCCTGAGGTTTGCTCATGGATGAGGTTTGCTCATGGATCAGTATGGCCCCTGAAGTCGGTTAAACTTCATAGATCATGCTTATACATGCATTCATGATGTTTCCGGGCATCCCTGAAGGCATCCTTGTTTTCTCCATTGTATATAGTAATAAGGGTATACCTGACGTCTGTTAAACTTCATAGACCGTGCTTATATATGCATTCATGATGATACTGGGCATCCCTGAAGTCATCCTTGTTTTCTCAATTGGAAGAAGTAAAAGAAATAATATCTTAGTAATAAGGGTTTTGGTATACTCATGGCAAGCTCTTTTTTGTGATCCAGACCCCATGAAGTCTTTATCTCTCAAAACTGATATCCTGAATGCTAGACTCGTTTTGTTGATAGTATTGGGTCCTTTGGACAATATCTGGGATATGGCTATACATGCCTCATATTGTTTACAATCAAAATGCATTTTGGCAACCAAAACATTTTCCACAATCTCCTCATACCAACCCCAATCTACCGATCCCGAAGTTGCCACGGATAGATCCATATCACCTTTCCACCCACTGGCGCAAGCTTGTCACTCTGCCATGCAGGAGCTAGGGCATTGGAAGCGAAGGAAGCACAAAGTGTGATGGTCATCATGTGCCAATAAAGGTATCTGGATTGCACTTATTCATGGTATCTAAACTGCCCAAGCCATTTAATTTGGTTCAATTAGATTTCAGTTGGGAGCAAAGGCCGCCATTCACTAGGAATATGGAGTCTCTTGGACCCCCTGGCATAGCGAATCACACGTCTAAGATCAGCCTCCTGGTCCCAAGCTTGGCCCTCATCACAAAAGGCCATAGTAGCGAAAAGTTCCAAGGCTGTGGATTCACTCTCCACCTGCCAGGGCCAAGAGCAGAGGAAAATCAGGGATGATAGAATGGGGGAGTATCAAATTGACATTTATTATTGTAGAAAATGATGGTTTAATTCAACAATGCCTCCACGGGAAAGTCACGAGCTTTGGAGTCAGCTTGAAATTCTGGGATGAGCTGTACCAACTTTGCTGCATACTTGTAGGTGTAAATCCTCATGAGTTTGACCCATGCAAGAACATGGAACCCCTGAGCAGGCCACTAAAGAGTGTATAAAACATAGGGAGAGTTGAACCCATCATTTCTTGAACATGAACCTGATCCAAACATCCCCAAACAAAATTTATCCCCAAACAAAAGCGCGATTTGGGTCAATACAGTTGAAAAGGTGGTGCACAAATTGAAACCACACACATGCACATGAATGCTTTAAAGCTTCTGAGATTTCTTAAGGTTTCCATTTCCTTTGAATTTTAGTTTGCCCGATTTGTCTCGATATCTTGTAGTAGTCGGTCTGGCAGTGTTTCGCTCTTGACGTGTCAAACGGCCCTTGTCCAGGGCCCCGATACTGCGACTGTTTGACCATAACCATGTGCGTTTCCATGACAAAGCGCCGAATTTCCTCATCCAAAACGCTACCTTCCATACCTTGGGATAGGCCCAATATAGAGTGGAAGCAGTAGGAGATTAATTACTTGTTCAAAACATGTTTTCATCATAAACATGTTCCATGCCCTATTTTGGAGCGAAAAAAACACACAGTGCTTGGATCGCCTAGGCACAAAGACATGGTATTTACGAAGGCATTCGAGGAACCAGACCCACCGGGGGTGAAGGGCGATCAATGAGTTGGCAGGGTTTTCTACCAGGAACGTTCCTCCAGCGGCGAAAATCATAGCCATTATGATTATGCACCTTCAGGGGCCACCCAGAAAGATCATTCAAATGTTCCAAATGATATAGCAGCTGTAATAGCATTGTTGAACTTCAACAGGGTATGTTATTTCGGGGGATATTCATGATGGACAGCACACTACTGAAGAATGTTTTTTTTTTTTAATCAACGTTGTTTGAACAAATCTCATCCCAAAGGCCTGGATGTCATTTTGTTCGAACGCCTCACTGCCAAAAAGGATTCATTTCCAAGTGGCGTTAGAATTCCCCTGCCAGTACTACCGCGATTGACAGGCACCCATGATGAACAGACTATGGCAAGGAAGCCAACCAGTTCTTCCCATTGCGAAGTCAACACCAAATGGATACATAACCTGAAGTTCAAGGGTTTCTCACTGAAAGCTGAACCGGAGCAAAGCCCAATGGATTCCCTTGGCCTGTATGACTATCCCATGTACCCAGTCTTTGCAATAGAGTATTTAAAAATTCTATGATATTATGGGTTCATTCATTCCTTTTTCCATGGGGTCCCCAGATTGGAAAACATGTTTAATGCAAACTCGGGACAATAATCCTGCATCAGAGTTGATATCCATAGGTGAGCGTTTGCCCACCCGTTCCCACCTTTCCTTCGCATACTCAAGGTCAATGGCCGCTGACTTGAACCCAGCAAATTTGGATAGGGCTGCTATCCTTCCTACCCCTGCAAACATCTCAATCACTTGGTAAGGGTCACCTTGTGGCGGAAGGTCAAGCCACCAAACCAGCAAGATGAGTAAGATCACTACCTCAGTTCAGTTTCTAAGGGTATAAATATATGCAAGAGGGGATCCAGTCTTGTTGCACCATGGAAGCATGGCTTGACGGATGCAGGACAAGCATCTTTTGGGATGCCAAACTTGATGAGCCGCTTGATGAACAGCTCGAATTGAGGCGGGGTCATGGCGAAAGATCAATGGATCTTTTTAGAAGAAGTGAAACAGTGAAACACCTTTCAAATATGTTTTCCAACAAGGTGTGATGTGGTGTGTTATGGTTACCAGATATTTTGGGGTATACAATATTACATTGGATTATATGCATGTGCATACATGCACATGGGTATTTCTCAAAATGGTGGATGCTCGAAAACCGCCTACTAGTACTTAATATCGAATAATTTCGAGCATCCCCCATTTTGAGAAGTATATGCATAATGGATTTATTGGACCTTGATTCATTGCACATGCTTTGTTGGTGGATTTCAACAGTATGAGTCATCGATGTATGGCAAATCAATACGTTGTTTGGGATAAATATACCCTTGCAATCACAGCTTGTTTTCAGCCAGAACTGCCACCGCAAGAATGGACATATTTCTGAAAAAAAAACTTGTGGCGAACACTACAACATAGAAGAATGGACAAAATATGAACACCGCGAAATACTCCCTCCCAACACACCACAAAACCAGCAGGGACCACCTCCAGTAGTCACTGTGCTAATGCCGAATTTGGCAAGGTTCCGGCATCCTCGTTGGATGGGCATTCACCTGGCCAGCGTGCAAATAAACAGCATTTGTTCGTGGGGGGTCAAGCAATGGGAATGGGAGAAAAAAAAGGCTTGTACACGAGGCAACAGGTTCATCATTCATATTCGTTTTGAAAGGTTCTTTTCATTTAAAGAATGGTTTGGCTCATACAGAGATGTTCAAATAAAGCTTCCCTGAATGCTGTCATATTTTCCGACACCAGCGACAAGCAAGATTGAAAGAGCCGGCAAAGCCAAGCAGACAGCTACTGCAAAAAACGGCTAAGAAACACGTTGAATGATCAAGCTGCCAAGTAAGATCCCCAAATTGCGCAGCCACTTCAGACTGCATGACCCTAAGAAATTTGGAACAAAGAGGTGCATAGTGCATAGTATATGTTATGCACACCTCCCAAAAAGCAAGCTCTCCTGTCAGTCCCTTCGCGCCCCTCTCAGGCCAGGTTACAATGCACAAACAATCACAAACAGCTTTAGAAACAAGGCTAAGATGTTAAGAGCGATCTAGCGCATTTCTTATCACATTGCAAATGTTTCATTTCAGGGACCAAAGCGTTTCATTCCAGGTTTGGCCACTCTTCCGTGGGAATGCAAGAGTCGCGACAGAACTCCCTCAGTTGGTGCATGGCCACAGGCTTCAACTTCTCAGCGATGGCATCACCACCCAAGCCGCGTAGATTCTCGTTGCTCACGCTGTCCTCAGTCAACTTGTCCATAGCCCACTCCCACCATTCAACCTGAGGGACAGGTTCACAGGCAGGCATAGTGATGCAAGAACAGCCCCGTTTAAAGAATAGAATGGTGGTTATTTGACACCAGAAATGGACAGCAACCACTTCAAAGTCAAAGATCAATGGATACCAAGAGGAACTAAATTCTCAGGTTGAACATAAAATAAAGATGCAAAGATTATATAGGGTTCAAGTTGGAAAACAGTAACTAAGATTGCCCTTTCCATCCTTTTTGTGGTTTGGTATCATTCACCAGGCCTCCCATTTGTAGATCGGAAATCCCACCAACTTCAAAGCAGGCACCAAATGCTCGTTGAAAACGTCCCGGATAACCAACCACCTGTCCCTTGATGGTGAAGTCTTTGGGGGCGGGCGACGGGCGAAAGACTGCAAGTCGTTCTTTTTCTTGTCAGTGTTTGGTTCTGGTTCCTGATTCTCATGTTCACCCAAATCAGACCCAGCAACGCTCTCACATTCCTCACCAGCCTGACCCTTCCCATTCCCTTCCTCCCAGTTGAAAGCTTCTTCTATGTCAGCCTTACCTTCCTCAGTGACTGGCTTGTATTTGATGGGGGGCTCCTTGTTTTCCTTGCTGTCAGAGGCTTTGGCCGAATGCTCATTGCTGCCGGATGGCTCTGTTTTGGCTGCAGACTTGGCTCGGGCCTTTCTTGCAACACGCTTTCTCTGCGAAGGTTTTGCCACCTCTTCCTCAGGAACCTCACCTTCCTCTCCTGAGGCCAAAACTTCAACAGTCTCCTCTGCTTTTCTCTTACTGTTCTTCTTGCTTTTTGCTTCCTTGCCTTTCCCTTGCACCTTGCTCTTTGCTTTGGCCTTTGCCTTGGCCTTAGGCCCTGCCTTGGCCTTGGCCTTTGCCTTTGGTTTCTGCTGCCACTGTTCTACCCGCCGAACCATGGGGGGCTCACCGGTTTCAACGTCAGGCTGTGTTTCCTTTGTTTTGCTAAGGGGGTCCAGGTCAGTAGCCACAGGTTCATCGTCATCCACTGACTTTTCAGGTTCTCGTTCCTCCTCCTCCTCCTCCTCCATGTCACAATCCTTTTGAGACAGCTGTTGGGCCATCTCTTCTTCATCATCCTCCACCTCCTCATTCATCATCTCCGCTTTCTCATCCTCCACCTGTTCACCAACGGCTGTAACTTTTCCATTCTCAACCTCGCCACCACCCATCCCAATGTCCTCAGCCTCCATGTCCTCACCACCCGTTTCGTTTTTCTCAGCCTCTATTTTCACATCCTCCGCCTGCTCAGTACCCACCTGTTCACCACCCACTTCATTCTTTTCAGCCTCCATGTGCTCACCACCCAAATCAGCCTCCACCTGCTGATCATTCATTTTGTTTTCATCCTCCACCCTTTGGTCAGAACCTTGATCATCCACCTCCCCCGTCGGGTTCTGGAGTATGGGAACTTCCATGGCATCCAAGCGGTCCTTTCGATCACCTGGGAAAGGGGTATAGAGTCATGCTGTTGGTCGAACATACGGTCCAAGTCAAACCAATATCCAATACCAAATACAATGAAACCTGTCAAGAACAAATGAAACCAGGAACAGGGCTTGCGTATGCACGCAAAAGATGTAATTCAAACCCATTTAAAGCTGATATATTTTGGACCTGGCCTTCTTCAGAAAACATGGCACTGCTGAAATCTGCTGCCAAAGACCTGCACACTGCCCCAGGCCCATCACCATCAGATTGTGTATCCTCAACCCAAATCGGAGCACCAGCCTCCTGCATGTCAGAAGCCACTTGAGTCGCATCGAACGCCAGGGTGTCCACAGCATCCATTGCACAAGGTTGGGCAGGCTGAGGCTTCTTCGTTGCAAGCCGCCGCCTAGGCAGTCGGAAGCAAAGGGACCGAATAAAGAGAGCAAACATGAAATAGAACAGGTAAACCATGACTGACGTTGTAGACGGTCAGGGTTCCTTTTCATTTGCATCATGAATTCTAAAGGAAAGAAACTTAATAAAGGAAACATGTACTTAATATAGTGACCATTGCCATGTATTGCCACTGCTTTTGTTTGGACTTGGTTCCCCTTTGCAACACAAAAAACTTTTTTGTCGAAACATAATATGTGCAAGTTGCTTCAAGCTTGCAATCTTTTCATCAAGGTCTTTGTTGGAGATCTCTTTCGCCGGGGTGAATGGGACTTTGGTAACTGAAGCCTTTGGTGTGGTAGAGATACATCCCACTGGTTCCGGTTGCTCAACATGGGGTTTGGCTGGGCTCTTTCCCTCAACCCCAACTGCACCAGGTGGATCAAGAGGTTTCTCCAAACCATCACATTCAACCTTGTCCTCATGTTTGCCTTGCTCTGCGTGAACACCCTCGCCCTCACCAGTCTCAATTGGTTCACTGCCCAAAGCTAGCAAAAGCTCATCATCAGGCATCATTTGGGTGAAGTAAGGGTCCATCAACGCATATGAATTCTCATTCCCCCCACTTTCTTCTTCTTCCTCCTCACCCTTCACCGAAAACAACCCACTCAGGTCCATCCCGTTGTCACTGTCATCCTCCTTCTCCAAGTCAATCAGCACCGGCTTCGCCTTAGGACGCCAGTGTTCGAACAACTCCTCGTAGAACTCATTGACTGCTGGGTCCTTGTGCGCACACACGCATGCAGGATATATGCAGTATGCATCTATTGATTTGTTACTACCTGCTGTGTAAACGTAAGCTTCCTGTCAAACATGCATGCATTAAACAATATTGAGCAGTTGTTTCTATCAAACTCACGTAACATGGGGAACTTTCGTTTATCAAAAAAAATCTTAGGTCCATGGGCTAAGCCAAGGGTCGCGACGGATGGGACTCTTGTCATTCCCAAATCCACCCTTGGCACATCCATATGTGAAGAGCTTTTTAAGGCCCCACGAATCAGCCTCTAGAAGGGCGGAATCAAGCTTGAAGCCGCACGCAGCTTTCAATTCAAGGACCTGCGTGCAAAAGTAAAGCCTGGGTTCGACCACAAATGGGAAACTGGAGGAATTATGGATTCACTTTTCATTTTAGATGACCATGGGCAGAACTTGTATTCACACCAGTAGCTGTAGGAATGATCTATAATGACTCAACCTGATTGAAAACAATTTTGATACCGAAATCAAAAAATACTTGAAACTGGGGATGTTCCAAACCTCGCCTCTTTTCTGACCAAATGGATGCTAGGGGACTTGGCCACCTTCTTGGCTTTCGGGCACCAGTATCGAGCTAGGATAGTAAGCACCCTCACATTCATGGCAATGATGGGCATCGCCAATTGCCCAACCACATCATTACCCTTTTCATTTTTCATCCACCTAAGAAGCTTTCCCTCCTCTCTGTACCGAAGGCGGTTTCGAACGCGGACATCAGCTTCAAGCATGCCGGCAAGTGAAGCCGGGTCTAGCTTGCATTCTTCCGGCTCTAAGTTTTCCGCTTCAGAAGCAGCACGCCGAGGGAAAGCCGGCATGGTTGGGACAGAAATGAAACCAGTTCAGCCCCACAATAACTTTAAAAATGTTGACTTACAATGGATTGGGCTCATGCGCATTTGTGTAAACCAGGGGGCTGTAAGTTAAAGCGGGTTGGACGTGTATAACTGGGTATGAATCAAATTAGGATTGCATGGGATTGCATGACGGCATACCTATGGAGAAGCTTGTGGCTGCAGAAGTGGAAAGCAGAATCAGCTAGGGTCAAAAGACCTTTGTTTCTGAGAAACTTGAAAACCTGCTGGCAAATCTTCACAGGATTCGCATCACTCTGACACATGCCAGCAACACCAACCGTTGCCTATTTTTAGCTACAATTTGCCATCATTTACCTCCAGTTTTGAAGGTGGCTAGTCACAGAATTGTATGCATAGGGTACCTTTGGGCCCAGTCCAGTCAGCCACCCGCTCATGTCTGCAAACACGCAGGGTTGACATGAGTAGCTTGGTCAAGGCCAGCTGCGTGAGAATCATTTGCCTGCAGAAGGCGCTTGAAGAAGGTGGAAGAAGGAGGAATAAGGGTATAGAAAATGGGGATAAGTAAGTGTGTTCACCAACATTCCAGGATGAAGCTCTGGCAACAAAAAAATGATAACACATGCATGCAATATCATGCAATGCTGTTTTCAACAAGATTCCTGCCCCACACTTTGCCTGGTTCCAGTTCCACCTTGCTTCCCTTGCATTGTGTGAGAAGCCGCCAACACCATGTGGCTGGGCAACAAGTTTGAAAGAAAAGGAAGGATGGGCAGTCGGTCCTTTTCATGTGTGCCCCAAAACTACATCTATTTTAAGCCATTGCGGACACCTGGTGATAAATCTATTGCGTTGCATCAGCGGGACATGTTGAATGATCAATGATTAATGCCTCTATGGTTTGTGTGATTCATAAACTTTGGTTTTCTTTTCTCACAACAAGTCCCTGCACAGACCTTAGGTAGCCACTTTTGAGCCACTGAATGATTGGCGCAGCTTCACCTTGCTGATTCATCGGGGCCTGGAAATGAGGATGTTTATGGTGATAGATCTCTTGATATCTCTTGTCCAATATCTCAAGAGGTGTGCAAACCTTGAAAATACAAAATCACGACATACCTCAGAATTCCGGCTGTGATTTGAAAGGTTGATTTTGCCAATAAGGCAGGAAATTATGCAGGTCCTGGAGGTTACAG
>Ga0126342_10009117_pt1 | contig 17777 bp, 15 predicted proteins | sample Cyp1metagenome_FD_92528 | JGI IMG/M metagenome (GOLD analysis project Ga0126342, IMG submission 92528) | Coral microbial communities from Lord Howe Island, Old Settlement Bay, Australia - Cyphastrea 1 metagenome | ecosystem: Host-associated > Invertebrates > Cnidaria > Coral ... | reverse complement strand
TTACCAACACTCTAATAGATTGTACAGTCATCTCAATCGTAACGCAACCTTCAACTAGATGCGTTAGTTGTAGGTGTAGCCATGTAAATAGGATAGGAATTGACCCCCACCTTTTAATCCAGCAGGGTTGGTCATAGTATCCTATCATAACTTACTTGGCTCAAGCGCCCCATCGCAAAAAGGGGCGTTTGCACGATCCATGGGACAAGGGAGATTAATAGGTTTGTTCTTGTTTTTCCCCCTGTTTCTCTTTATATACATATATTATATCCTTACAATTATATTAATCGGATTTAGGCGGGATAGTCTATGAAATCTCGTATGCTCGATCCCTCCCTTAATTATTTGGGATGACTTAACCCACACGATGGCTGCTGGCCATGGAGGTCTATCAGCCTCTGCTGCCGGGAGCCATTCAGCGTTTCGCTGGCTCCCAGAAGCTGATCCAGACGGTGAACAACCAGTTGTCGCAGCAGATGACACCAGGCAGCATGGTGGAGCCATATGATCCATATGGAGCCATGATCACTCTTGGGACTCTTGGGGTCAAACGGTGAATGTTTGGCATAGTTCTACGTGCATCTACGTGCGACCTGTTTGACCGCTTGTGTTTGTTTCCGGCAAAGAACTTGCAGGGGAATTGGTTGACTATATTCCTTTCGTATCTTAGTTCATTCATGTTCGTTCAATCTGTGTTCAAACTTTGTTCCACCCAACTCTTGTCCAATTTCTCCAAGGAAACCGCAGACATGCATCGATCCTGCCTTGGCATCACAGCAGGCTGGATAGCAAGTACTTCTGGTACTTCAGCAAACCTAAGACCTCGAGTTGTGCGGGTGCATGGGGAGTCTCTGCTGATATTTCAGCAATTGATCAAGCTAGAACTTATATATATATATAATATAAAATATATAATCAAATATTATATATATATATACTTGCTTTGATCGATTTGATTTCAACAAAAAAGGCTTTGAACAGCTCATGCATTTTGGACTTTCATTGTTCAACGCACTTGGAAGCGCAGTGAATATTCACTGGCACCTGGCGAATATGGCTGGCACAATGCTTTTTCTCATTTTCCTTTCCAGTGACAACCTCCAGGGCCATGTGTGCCCTGCATTTTGATCATGTTGGTCCTTTTTTGGTCAGGTGAGAAATGTCTTCCCTCAGTACTATGGAGATTGGCCTCCAGTCTTTGGAAACTGGGCGTGCCTTGGTTGAGACTTCGGCTTTATCTGAGTTTTGGGGAATTGGCAAGAGCTCCACTGGTCAATTGGATCATATTGGACCCTTGATAGAGACTTTTGATGACAAAGGCCTGAACATCCACCCTTTGCACTCAGAAGATTCAATGTAAAGATCCACCGTGTGAGCATTCTCGGCACGACAGGTCTGGTACAGCTGTGCCTCAGCGGAAAAACATCTGAGGCGACAGTTGATCGACAATTTCTTCGATGGATTCATTGCCAGCAACACCAGTGTGCTCGAGGAGTTATCGCCGTACGCAGTGGTTGCCAGCCCCAAAATACTGGTCGATACTGGTCAATTGGGTTGGTTATGTTATGTGATATTGTTATACCATGTTATACCGCAGCTTCTGTGAGAGTTGGTAAGGCAATATGCTAAATGCATCTAAATGCCCCATTGTAACCAACATAAAGTGCGAATGTAACTGACACGGAGCGACCTAATAATGCGATCATGTCATAATTCTTACAGTCTGCGCCTACGGAGAGTCCTGTTTGAGAGCCTGAGGCAAATGTTACTGTGAACTATACTGAAACAGGCAGCTCTCCACATTGACAGATTGAAAATAAAATTACCGACTCTTTCCATAGTCTCGCATAGATCCTACACTACGGTAGTAACCTTGCTTGATGTTCGACAGCACAGACTTGGTTCTGAAGAAACATGCTTAGTATTAGTATATGTTAGTATTTGTTATGTTGTTATTTTTGGGTATGTTGTCGTGCCCCGCGTTTATATTGGGACAACGTGGACAGCCCGGGCTCAGCCCGGGGTAGCTCCGAAGGTCCTAAACCCCAAATCCAGCGCAGGACTTCGGTGCCATGCCCAAGGTGCCCCTGCCGCTGGATGGCAAGGTCGCACTACGCCAGCTGATCGCCACAGGGCTCGACCAGGCCAGGGGGAAGCTGTTGATGGAAGTCCTGGTCATAATCCTATAGTCACTATAGTATACTATAGTATACTATAGTCAGAATGTTTCATATGTCATAAGGCGGCAGGATTCAGCACGTACTCATGTCACTGAGTTAATAAGTTCGGGAAATTTTGGGAAATCATTCGCAGCTGCCTTCAGATGACATCAGATGACAAGTTCCCCAGCTGGGGCAGGTCAGCCAACTCCGCGTGGCGCTCCCTACTGCTGATCATCCAAGCTGGTTGGAAAACAAAGCCGTCGCCAAGTGCCCAACAGATCAGGTGTCACGGATTGCCACAGAGTTTGTGTGCAGGGCTGGGTGCGAAATGCATACACATGCTGTGCTCGTCAGCTGTCACCAGCGGATGACTTATCCATATTTGTCGTGATGAACGTCTGTTTCACGTTGGAAGTCCTTTCAATTTTTTCAAACACCTAATGCACCTGATTGTAGCTGCATTCTTTTGGATTCCTGAAACCTTGGTCGACTTACCACTGTTCTGTCAGAAAAAAAGCCTTGGGAATCGCCAGGCCCCGTGGCGTCCCACCTTCGCTGTGAACGGCTCCCTTGTGGCCGGAAACTTCGGGGGTGACGGCCTGGTGAGTTTGGAGATGCCCTGCGGCACATTGGATGCGGAGGCCCCCCCCTTGGATCCGAGCTTGTCATTAGAGACCTGATGAACTCATGAGAATCATTAGAGATATGAGAGCGGATGGGGAACCAGATTTTGGAAGATGATTCGATGATTCATTTTGCCCGTGAAACAAACGGTCTGACTTCATGAAGCTAGACTCAGCTAGACTGCTAGACCCAGCAAGGCCATAGGCATCATAGGCCCTAGGCATCCCTCACCTGTCACATGGCCCTTTTGGGTATCGACATATCCAGGTGGATGTGGTGGTGGATTTCTGGCACCTGATGGACCTGCAGCCTGGTTAAACCTATTAGTTTTGCCTTTTTTTTCCCATTCGTTATGGCCGTTATGGAGGGATGAAATGAACATCCATGACTACCAGCTATTTCACCAGGGCTTCAGGGTGGAGATTCGTCTTCAAGCCTGCCGGCTCCGGCAGATTTGCTGTTTGATGTGGACCATTTTGGTGTGATGAGAGTTGATACAGTCCCGTTTGAGGCAAATTCCGCCTACTATGACCTGCGCGATGATGTTCCTTTCTTGCATTTGGATGCATTTGGACTTTGGGTAACAAGCATAGCTGGATGGTCGGAAGGTTGGCTGGTTGCCATAACAGGATGCGTCAAGATTTAAAACCCACAGTTATTTAGGATTTGAATGGATTTGATGGCTATTGACTCGAGCTCGTATGGTTATGTATTGTTATTTGGCATTATTATCATAAAATACAGCTCTTTTTCTTGCGACTTTGATTCGGTGCCGGGGTCAGGTCTCCTTTGGCCAAGCTGGACATCAAGAAGGTGAACGCCACCTGGGGTGGCAGCGGCCGCGTGAAGGTGCAACCTAAGGACGCCACAGGCAGTTTGTTTTGTCGCAGGAAACCAAGTTGGCCACTTTTTGTAAACATTGCTATTTGTTAAGGGCCATGCGTGAAATCCATGATAGACCCTGAAAGGATGGGCCTGCACAATATCCCGTGGACGAGATGTGCACTTTGCATCCGGATGCCTGCAAGTTGGCGGATGAGATGAGAGAATTTGTTTCCAGCACAGAGGGAGCCACACGCCCTTTGAAAGCACTGGGGAGGATGTGATTTGTCACGTTTGCAAACTCAAACTTCTGATGACAGCGAATGGTATACTATTTTGATCTATTATGATATAGAGAGCAAATTCCGACGCAATGCTTGCAGTTCAGAATGCTCTGACACATCTGACACCCTGATGAATTGATTCACTTCGTCAAAACCGTTATTTTCTTGTCGAGGTCTCTACCACATGGCCCGTGACAAAGTGCTTAGCAAGTGCACCAGCCCACAGCTTTCAGCAGAACAGGACCCAATTGCAAGAAACAACAGGGCCCTTGTCATCAAAGTTGTCAGATGTCGGTAGGTAAGGTCGCTGGAAGCTAGATCTGGATGGAACATGCTGGAACATCCAAAAATAAGTTGGGAACTGTTTGGAGGAGTATTTCATAGTATTTCCATCCATTGGACATGTCGATTTTGGCTCAGCAGTGTGACAGTGTGAGAGATGTTTGAATGTTTGAAGGTGACCGCTGGCCAGGAGGAGGGTCTGCAAAAAGACCAGCTGGGCTACACTTATGTGGAACCAGATGACTACAAGCATCTTTGGCTGGACAATGACAGGTTGGTGGTTTCAAACCTTGCTTCATTTTCTTCACAATTGACTTCCGCTCTTGGGATGGTTCCAACCATCCCGCGTCATTCCTGTCTTTTTCCTTTTTGCGTTGTTTTTATTGTCTCCACGCCTTTTACTTACTGTAATTTCTGCAATTGGGTCATGCCGGTGGATGTCAAATGAGCCCATGAAGCTCAGCGTTATGCACACATTGACTTGTTTTACTGAGACTTTAAGGTGGACATCGGAATGACAGTGCTGTCTTTAATACCTGTGTCATGCTACTGTTGCCTTCAAGCACTGTTCGCATTTTTAGAGCTTGGAGATAGACTACAAAAACGGCGCAAAATGGCGCTAAAACGGCACACATTTCTGGCAGAAACCAGTAAACGACAGAAACACATAGAACCGCATTGTTTTTTTTGCAAAACGACATGTGTTCTTCCAAACGGCAAAAAATAGTGAAGTTTTGGGAAACTACACTTTTTCTGTGCACCAGGGTGTCATCATAGGTATGTTTGTTTGCTTTTTTGGGTCTGAGGGTGTGGTTGGGCAGCGCTGTGGTGATCCTTGCGTTGGCCGTATCTCGGTTTGCATGTTGCTGGGCCAATAAAGGCCGACGGATTTGAAGTGAACGTAGTATCCCTGGGTATGCCCTCCATTGCCCTCCATGCCTCATGGCAGGGCATTGGCGTTGGGCCTGTAACATGAGGCGACTTACACCTTTGCTGCCACACTGGGTCGGCTGGTGAAACCTGACACCTGTGAGTCTGCTGACTTGTCGCCAACCTCCAGCCTGCCGCTGGCCACTTGGACGCAAACCTGTTACTCTATTTACTTATATTGATGTGGACCGCTGAACCATGTTCTCCCATTACAGTAGAGTCTCAGCTTGATGCCACCAAGTGCCAAGTTCTTATCTCATGACTCATGATTTGATTTATGCATTTTTCGCTGCTATAGTTTGGACCACCTTTCAAAGCCCTGTTCCAGGCCACAATCTGCTGGTATGGCACGCCGGCCTCCCGTTCAGTCGGAGGTATCCCAAAGATTAGTAACTCAGTAGCAGTTTCAATTGCCTGTGAGGCGATGCCATGGCTCCGTATCCACCGACTTACTTATTATCATGCTCTACCCAATATAGCTTCCGGCCTTTTTTTTTCTTTAATTGATAATTAATATCTTTCAATAGCCTTTCCATGAGTGATTGAACGGACAGGTGATTTGTGAAGGCATATTGCAACATATTGCCACCACTTCCCACTAATAGTCCTTGAAGAAAATGAGGATACAGCACCTGGCTATCGCAGAGAACATCCATTAGTTAAGGTTATCGGCTATCGGCATTTTCTGATTGGCGAAGACCTTGAGCGCCGAAGGTCATTCGGTCATGGGCCTTGTGGCTGAGGCACCTTCGTCGCCAGTACCTTGATGGCTGCAGGACTCGTTGCACGAATCTTGGCCTGCTTCTGGTTGCCCTTCGCATCTGCCGGGGTCAGCCTTGAGCAGCTTGGTCGGGGTGGCTGATTTCATTGGCGTGGGGGTTGCGGTATTGGTTTTCTTGGCCATGCAATCTGGGGATCAGGAAGGATCCGCCCTTTCCCCCATTTTCCCCCCATTGCCACAAGACTCAGAGACTTGGCGCTAAGCTTTGTGTGGGACCACTGAGGCAAAAGACAGGTGGAACCATCTTCAAAGATGAGACCCTGCTGCAGTACACCTTCTTCGGCAACGCGGCAGTGCTATCAACGGGTCATCATAGATTTGTAATGAATTGTATAGATTTGTGGTCATGTTCAGTATTCAACGATATTACAATCATGCCTCCTTGCGGTTCTTGTGCCCATTTAGACCCGTTTAGACCCATAGTAGCGAGGCATCGGCGAGCAGTTCTACTTGGGTGGATCTCTCTATTGCCAGATCTTGTGGTTCTTCATGTCGCTGGTCTCTGAAACCCAGCCGCACTAAGCCAGATAGACAAATTCTCAGGTTCAGCAGGTGCTGATTGCCCTAAGATGATATGGCAGATGAGAAGGGAGAAACAGAGAGGGAGAGAGAGAGAGAGAGAGAGCGAGAGAGAGAGGAGAGAGAGAGAGAGAGAAAAAAACACAAAAACGAGAAAGAGAGAAAGTGAGCGAGAGAGATCGAGTGAAAGATTGGATGAGATTGATATCAATTGATAATATACTTCGGTGTGCACCTTGTAGTATCGTTTACTGACAATGCATTTGTATGTCCCGTCACATCTACAGATGCATCCAAAGGTGTCATACCCAAAGAGTATCCCTGGCACTTGGCCCTGATGTTGTCCAGAACTGTGAGGCCTTGACTTGTCACGCCATTCTGCTGCTGGTCTGGCTGACTCCCTTCCTGGCTTCGCACCGCCGGAAGTTGTTGATGGCCGCTTTGGTCCTAGGCCGCTTCGCGCTCTCCGAGGTTGGGAAATCAGATTGGCATTTGCAATGACGTGCTTTGTAGCCACATGTAGCCACCACTTCATATAATTATATATATAAATACACAGTATATATCTATATATACACAATTATACACGTAATGAATCACAATTATGTATATATAATATGAATATATATATATATATGTGTATTAATTATTTATATGCGTTGTTTTATTTATTTATATCATATATAGTCATATATCGCGGCTTCTACGACATCACCTGACTGTCAGGCTGAGACGACCGGCAACACTGCCATGGTTTTGGGCAACGCTGTGCCGATGCCTCTGGGTATGGTGCAGAAGATGTCCTTGGGCCTGGAGGTGGGCATAGCGCAGGGCTATGCCGTGTATGCGGGGACAGGTGGTGAACCTGTGCTGTGAGGATCCGTCACACTATGCTACACTGCTACAAGAAATTCGTTGATAGAGAGTGATGCAAAGATCGTCTGAAGGGATCTCAGAGCACCTGGTGGAACCCTGGAACACCAGAACGCCTCTGAGATTGGAGCACCATGATGCCTGATGCATTACTATTGTGTGATTCTAGCAAAGTCTTTGTGAATGATGTGAATGTGAATGTCTTCCTTGATCTTCCTTGCGAGATCTTAGAAACATCTTGAGAATAGAACATAATTAATAGATATTAATAGAACATAATAGAACTCATTGTAATGATTCCCATTGTGGGATGGCCATAAACCATACTGTTGAGCACACCTGGGAGGCTGGCGCCTATACGTCCTGGTTCGCCACCGCGTGCACAGTGTTCGCCAATTTGTTGCTCCTGAAGATCCTGCCGAGGTCCTGGCACAACTGGACCGGAAATCGCAAAACATGACCGTATCAGTGTGAATATGCATCGATTCAGTGGTGAACTGAAGTATTTGCTATGGCTGCTATGCAGCCCTAATTAGAGAAATATAGACACATATAAAATTGATTTAAATAGACATCGGAATAATAGGATATAATGGGATAAACATGGACAAACTATGATCAACTATATATAGTATACCCTGGAAGTCCAGGACCTCAAAAAGATCGTCCTCATGAAAATCCGTAGAAAGTGGGTTAAAAAAGTACGTCCATGTAAAATCCTCATGATGTACCTTTTGAGGTCTTAGACCTAAAAAGGAACGTTGCTATAAACATCCTGTTGATGTACCTTTTGAGGTCTGTGTACCTTTTGAGGTCTGAGACCTATAAAAAGGAACGTTGCTATAAACATCCTGTTGATGTACCTTTTGAGGTCCTAGACCTAAAAAGGAACGTTGCTATATAATATTCTTAATCGTGAGAAATCGTGAGTTTTCGTGAGTAGGACCTCAAAAAGTACGTCCCTAAGGCCCTAAAAGCTACGTAAAGGACCTAAAAGGTACATATAGCGGCTCTACAATCGTGAGAAATCGTGAGTGAATCGTGAGTGAATCGCGAGTGAACATTGCTATAAACCCTCGGCCGTAAAACCCTTGACATTGCTATTAACCCTCGGCCGTGGAATCCAACAACATTGCTATAAACCCTCGGCCGTAGAACCTCGGCATTGCTATGGTTTCTCGGCGATGATTCTTTTTTGTGCCACTTTCGGCAAGGACTCAAAAAGTACAGCCTTATGTATTTGTTACTATGTTACATTCCACGTAAACAGATCTCCCACATTTTCGCACCACATCTCATACTCCAGACTTTGTCAGGCCAGTGGCACCCAAGGAGTGGGCGTCCGGCGAAGCACCTCGCTTCATCACCATCGTACAGGCAGCGTGGGATGATAGGCTCTGAAAACCAACATGGAACGCCAACAAAACATGGTTGAGGGTTTAGGAAGGTTGTTTCCATTTTGGGGATGTACACCAGAAGATGGAGAAACTAAACAAAAAACAATAGGGTCGACATCAATCAAAGTGGCGATGTCAACTAGCAATTTCGAGATATTGTACTGTAACTGTGAAGGTAATGCGTGCCAGAGTGACATGCACAGGGAATATGGACCCCACGCATGTCCAAGCTTCTTTTGACAAAAACTGTTTTTCCATTGTTTTTCAAGCTCTTGATTGTTTGCCTGGATCAGTCGGCAGGCAGTGAACAGTGTGATGATGGTGGCTGGCATTTGTGTTTGGTATTTCTGTGCAAGCCCTAGATGGAATGTTGCAATGCCCAAAGGTGCGACAGTGCAATCGTCCCAGAAGACCCAAACTGCAACGTGATACAGGGAGGGATCCTGTCATTTTTTGATTTTTTGGTATGATTTGGTCGACAATGCCACAAGTCCCACTCTTGGTCATCACTCCACTCTGACTTATTTTTTATTCAAGCCGGTACCCGCATACATGACGAATGATTTTGGATTTTCCTCTCCCATTTATAGACGTCATATAGACGTCCTCTCGTGGTTGTTTGGGAAAATCACCTTGGCTCATTTTGGCTCAGGTGACTTCATGCATGCTGAGACTGGTGGCATTGCTGGTGCTTTGATTCCTCCAGCCAACTACAGCGGAAGCGGCCTGGGAAAGAGCGACTTGGGTCACTTGGCTCGAGAAAATGCTTCGGTGATGAACATGGTGGGGCCAGTTGTTTCTGTACATTTTTTAATATATTTTGTATATTTTTTTCTGGTGTTTGTCGCATTTCTGTGTGCAACACTGCAAGCAAACCAGCGTGTGATGAGGTTTGCACATCTTCATCATCCTTACAGCAGGTGGCTTCCAGGGATTCCTGTTATGGCCGGTGTTTGTATAAAGTATAAGTGCATCATTGGTCCAGAAGGGGTCAGCAATAAGAATGTTGTGCTCGTACCCAAGTTGAGTTGCATCACTTCAGTGGTTGCCGGCCGCCCTCCCAAATGGTTTAGGATGTTTTGAGTTTCACTGGATTCTTTCGACAGAACCACATGGCAATCATGGCACAGCTTGCGAGGCGTTTGCCCATTGATGCACATTGTTGCCTTTGTGCTGGGATGGACTGGCAAAGCTCCAAAAGTGGCACGAGGTGCCAAAAAGCCTTGGTGCGGATGGGATGTTGGCTCAGGCTTCTGCAAATGCAGGTGCCACCACTAGAGATCTTTTAAAAAAACGATCAAGATGATCTCCTTTGCACTCCTACATGCGGGTACTGATTGGTACTCGTACTTGCATCGCTCTTTGAGGAGTCCCAGATGAGTAAAGTAGCATCCATTGCTATTCCCAAAGATTCCCCATTTATTGCTGCGGCGAGGCTTGGCCGCTGTGGCCACGTCCTTCTGTCTCTTGGACTTGTTCACCATTGGCTACCTCGCCCCTTGGCCACATTAGCTGAAGGCGTTCTAATACAACACGGCCATACACGGCTAATGTTTGGCAACGACATATCCATGGAAACTTCCTCTTCAAAAGAAATCATGGTGTTTGCAAATCATCACATCACCTAAAATCTAAACAAAAACCTTTAAAAACAATCCGGACTTGACAATTGCACTAATTGCTGAATCAGCAGAGGGACATGTTATGACATGTTGAATCAAGGCAACATTCCTGGAGGGAGTGAACGGTTTTGCCAGCTCAGCAGTCCATGACTTCGCCAAGCCCCTTTGCGAGTTGTCCCAAGAAGCGCTGGGAAAGGCAAGCCACGGCGATGGAAATCTGGTGGAGATTGGTTGGTAAAGGGATTTGAGTAATGTTGGTAAAGCATGGTAAAGCAATAGTAAACCATCACCATTGTTTACCATAAATGGGTTGGATAATCCATCACAACATGGGTTGGTTCTCATTGCTTTGCCAACATTCGTTCAATGATGGTTGAAGTTTCCTCGTATATACTTCTGCACTTATGGATGTTGTATAGGCAAGGGGTAATTCTAACCAGCAGCATCGACCTTTGTGGGATAGGAGGAAGCGAGAACCTAAATGTTTGACCATTCACATCATTGGCAAATCTGCTGATTTTCGTGTACCCTGAAGGGGGATGAAGGGGGTCAGTTGCTACCATCCAGGCGTTGGCAGAGGGTCGGGAATTCTCCCCGTCCTGTGCAGATCCCATGGGTCCCAACAGTAGGTCAGGGTGTCTGTGGGGGGGGGGCTATTGTTTGTTGGGAGGGGATGACATGGGAATCGCGTTGAATGACATTTTTCTGTTGCAGGACTGCCTCACCATGACAGCTTCGGTGGTTCCGTTGGGCACTGTTGGTCGGGATCTCAGCGGAGGTTGGATGGCTGTCGCCTACTCAGCTCATCCCCACATCCCCCACTTGAATGCCGTGTCACAAGAGCAAGTCAAGGCGGCCTTCAACAAATTCAAGAGTGATTTACCCTCTGGTAATTTAACATAGCTATTGGAAATCACCATTTTTAATGGGAAAATCCACTATAAATGGCCATTTTCAATAACCATGTTAAATTACCAGAGGGTAGATGATTTAGAAAATTCAGATAGATACAGGTTCAATCAGGTTCATCCCCCAGCTGAGGTCTCTTAGTGGCTACAGCCGCCTGGAGTGCATTGGCGGCTGTTCAGGTCCTTGGTTTCGGCCAGAAACGTGCCATGGCACCAATTAAGGACATGCCGAAGACACTGTGTGTGCTGTCTAGGAATGCCAGCTGTAGCCCAATCGCAAGGTGACAAACTTTGGAAAGATCAAAGAAGCGTGCTACCGATTTATCTTACACAACTGGCTCCAGAATCTGGATCAATGATGATCAATGTGGATCCCAGATGCTGGATACGGAAGAACTCACGGGACATATGGCTTTGCATAAATGTATGGTATATATTGGTATATAATGATTAAAACTGATATATATATATATATATATACATATAACAATAATGATAATAATATAATAATTGATTAATAAACATAATATAAATATGTATGTATTAATGTATAACTATGCATGGTACACATTCCATATAACATATGCTTACGCTTACATTTAGTGATGAACATGTACTCATCACGTCCGCTTCTGTCTGAGGCATGGCAGGAGAAGTGACCCCATTGCAAGCGGAGCTCCGAGCTGCTGAACCTCCATCCTTCCAGGAGTGTGACGCACGAGCTTAGCTTCAGCACATTTCAGCACCATATTTGGTGGTGGTCTGATTGCCACCCTGAAAAATGCTGGGAAAATGATGGAAAATGGATGAAACCGGTGAAAACCGTCCAATGAAGGTCTGACAAACAAAGAGCTTTTCAGCCCTTGCTACCCCAGAGGATGTTCTCAGTGACACCCTTTGGCAGAGCAAGTTTGCTTTCACACTTAAGTTAACGCGACCGCGCGTCAACCCTTGCAGAGCTCAGCAAGATGCAAGCGCAAGCACGTTCTGTGCATTTCTGCGCCTTTTTGTGCTTTGGAACTGGGAAGGCTATATTGAAATCATTAGAATACCGAGGCAACTCTGTTTTTGATCGTATTCAATAGGGCAGGGCAAACTTAAACATAACAGTTTTTCAAGGCTTATGTTTTATGTTGCCTATATTCTGCATCCCTGCGAGCTGCATCAAAATGCCCTGCTATGAGGGCGGGCATCAACCTTTTTTGCTGACCCTTATTTTGCTTCACTGACACCTTTCAGAAGAAACTTTCAAGTGAGCAGACCAAAAGGTGCATCAGGATGCGATGGGGTCAGTGCCTTGTGTTGTTTCCTGGCGAGGAATCGTGCAGTTTATGCAGCAGTATGGTAGGGATATAAGATTATATGATATAGAGTCTATAGTTTCAGATTCAGATGTATTTTATAAGTGTTTGTCTATGTAGTCTCACATCACATTACTTCTTTACCCAAATGTAAGGTCCCGTCTTTCCAACAAATGTTTGAAAGGCTTTCTTCGATTCATGTTGGACATGGCGATATTTGTGCCTGCGCTACGGGGCTCCTCCTTATGTAGAGTATCTCTTGCCGCTGGCATCGAGGGGTTGAGCTTGTACTGTAGAATCTGAAACGTCCCGTCCCATAGACCCCAAGCACATCGAAGCACTGCATTTGCCTGAGATCCTATCAGCCTATGACCCCAGCTGGCTAAGGTGAGGAATGTGATGTCGACCTATTCTTGGTGATGCCAAGAATCATTTGGCTTCGCGGCCTCTGCAAGCCTTCACAGCAAGTGCAGGCGCTGATTGATCTGATTGGAGCTGGGGATCAGTGGCAGAGGAAGACCCCATATCATGACTTATACCATGTTTATTATTGTCCATTTCTCATACACCTATCATTATTATCAGTGAGGTTTGCGGTGCAAATTCAGTGATTTAGCTGTTGAGGCCGGTTGTTCAGATTTGTCATTCACAGGTTTGTGCAACGAGTTGAGCACATCAAAGCCAGAAATGGTCAGCCTTGGGTGTCCATAGAGCCTGGTGTCCGTTGTGGATGTCACAATATGTCAAGGCGGTACGCTGTTTTGCCCGTGTTCCACTGTGTATACTTCGTGGTGGGGCCATGGGTTGGGTCACTAGGCCCTGCTTGGAGTTTTTGGCTCAAACAGCGAGAGGAGGACGGCACTGTCGCAATGCCATACGGCCATGCCAAGCAGGTGTCATGAGATCGACTCAGAAGATGAAGCCTGGCAGGGGGTGATCGACCCCAGTGTCTTCCAACAGGTCAGAGATCAACAGGAGAAGCAGCGGATCGTGGCAAAACTGGAAGCCCAGAACCGACGCCGACCTGGTGAGTTGGGAAACTCAAGTGGCTCTGGCTACGCAGCAGTGCACAGCGGACCAGAAAGCAGTGCCAGCTCCAAAGAGGGTGGCAGAGGATACACAGAAAGTGCCAAAAAGCTGCCAGTGGGAAAATTGGTAATTGTGAACCAGATCCCTAGCCAATTGGCGTATTCGGGATGGTAATATTGGCCCATGCTCAGTTGCGCTTGAGCAGAACCCCATCAACGGCAAAGCATGTCTACTGTATTGTCCACTGAGCCGGCCATAGGTATTGATATCTAAGGAGCGAAAGCTGGTTGATATCCCTATACTTCGCAGGGAGCTATTTTTAAAAGCCCAGTTACCCAAACAAGATATGTTGGGATGATGAACCCCATTTGCAAGCAATCACTTGATGCCAGTTTCTCCCAAGTGAAACAATGCCATTCCAATAATTCTCACCAAGCTGGTTCACATCAGGTGTTCAAGAGTCTTCTGCCACATCGATTTCTTGAGCCGCCCTTGGCGGGGGACTCTTGGAACGTTGATGACGAGCTGAGCAATTTTGTGCCTTGGCCGGTGGCCGTGGCTTCGGCCATATTAATGAACCATGATGCAAAATTTATGCAGCATGAAATGTGAATAGATGGCGATGGGGAGAGAGAGAGAGAGAGAGAGTAACCCCAAAGGATAGACAAGCAATTTACATCAATTTACCAGTTTGTTAAAGCATGTTTAATTACTTTGTGTGGGTTGCCTTATATAGACGATTATAAAGGTTGACATGGCTGCCACAAACAGTTGGAACATGTTGAAACTGTAGAATGGATTAGTATGATGCATCTCTGTCCAGAGGCTACGCAGAAAAAATGATGCGTGATTTTGACCGCTTGTTTCTTCTTTACAGGTCAATGCTCAGAGAGTCGGATGAATATGCCTCCTCACACATTACGGGTTGACACGAGCTCCCAACCTCATTTTCTTTGTTCTGGAATCCCGGTGTGCGATGCAGAAAGCTCATGAAAACTCAATCAAGCACTGTCCATCACTGTCCATGCGGACGCAGTGATTCCCCGGAAAAGGTGCTTTTCTTCCGGCACGTCAACAGCACTTTGATGGGAAACTGGCGAGCTGTAGGCTCACACATTGCCGAACGATCAGCTTGGGAGCCTTGACCCAACAGCTAGGTCACACGCTGACCTCTGACTCTGTTGCTCCTTTGTCAATATGGTGTAGCTGGTCAGCTAGTCAGCAAATTCCTGGGATAGTCTTGTGCACCACTGATGCTGGAACCTTTTGTGATTTGGTTGGGATCAACATGCCTTGATACACTTTGCCCGAAGTTTGGTAGACATCGCTACTGTGTCAATGGCAGTCCTGCAGGTTTAGCCTTTCAGCAACCGCTGGAGATTTCAAACTGCCCACCCAATCAATTGGGAGAAAGCTTGACCTGTATCAGCTATATACCAATGGAAATCCAATGGAGTTGGCTGGTAGATTGAAGGAGCATGTAGCCAATTGCCCAGTCCCAGTGCCTCAGGAAGTCTTGGTGAAAAGAGTGGCCTGGCTGAAATTGAATGCTTCACATTGACAGCTGGAACGCAAAATGTGGAGATGCCCAAGTTTTCCAAAGGGTGCAACAGATCGAAGCCAAGGACAAGAGTTTCCAATTAGTTTATATATATATATAATGTGTATAATATATATATACATATTACTGTATATAGTTTCTTGTTTGTCTTGGTTGTCTTCAGCTAGCCAATGTGCCAGTTTAATTCCTCTTGGCCCACAGTTGCAACAGGTGGTGCTTGGCGATGGAGAAGCGGAGAAGGAGGACAATAAATTTCGTTGGGGTTTTGCATCAACCACTGGCGGTTCCAACTTTCAGATTGTTGATTGATGAGCTCAGTGGTTTTATGGCTGAATGTGGTCGCAAAAGTCTTTGATTGGATCCCCTTAGGGCCCTTACGCTATCTTAGAGTCCAATTTGCTGAAGCCCTCCCAAAAGCCCCCCACAAAAAAAAAGACACAAAAAAAAGACACAAAAAAAAGACATGAGGTTCGGAAACATATGGAAGCATGAAGCATCTAGGAAATTCTAGGAATATCTCTTGGAATTCTATTTGATGGTGGTTGGATGCTGAACATCTGAAGGAAGTCTATGGCGGCCTCTCCTCCTCACGACCACAGGCAGAAGCCACCGTAGAGGAGCCATCAGAGTACGGTCAAGACAGTATGAAGAAGAATGGGATAATCTGGATAGAATTTGATGGATGCTGGATGCTGTTGTTTTTGATAATTGTGGTTAAGTCAAGACCCGCTTCCTTTCGCAGTTTCTTGCTTTTTTCTGGGTGCTGAATGCCCACACAGCACAGGCACTTTGAGAGAATCCGGGGTTCCTTTGGCCATTCTGTCATACTTCTCCAACGCAAGTTGTGAACTTGCATCGAGCTATTTGGTTCGCAGCAGAATCCCAACCGAGCTGCGTTTGTTTTCCACGATGGAAATTCCAGTTCAAACCTGTCAAGCATCTTATATAGGTGTTATATAAATTATATAGGGATATGATATGATATGGGATATGACACGGGATATCCAATATATCTCATCTGAGATCTCATTATATCTCAAGTGATTCCAAGGACATGTATATGTTTAGCTGCTTCCAAGTGCAGGAGCTTGTCAACAAGATGGAAGCATGGAGTGGCTCGGTTTTTTTGAAAACATGTGTGGCACATTTCAGGTCTATATTTGAAGCCACCCTTGCGACCGCCGAGGCATGGAGCTTCAAAGGCACTGTGCTGAGGACTGGAACCAATTCGCGGGGATTTTGATCCAGTGCTTGTGGGGACCCCAGCGCGGTGGACGGGGGGCAGTAGATTGCAGACATTGACAAAACGGCACAGGCATTTCAAACATGACAGAAACTTGCTTCATCCATGTTCATCCTATTTGAAGTCTGTTGTTTGATGTTACTATGTTATTTGTGGGGTCAGCACTTGGGTAGTTTGGTGCGGGTACATCACTGAACTGAACAAAGCTCCAGCAGTCAGCGGTTTGTGTTTTTTACAGTTGGCCTGAAAAGGTCGGGTGAAAGGAAGAAAGATTCTTCGCAGATGCAGTTCCAAGTGCCACAGCTCAATGATGGGACAACCGATGCAGCTAACATCATTCTGTCAAAGCGAACACGGAGGTGAGGAATGTTGGGATTGATAAAGCCCCGATTTAATAATGGCGGAGAATGGCGGGTTACCAATTTGAAGGTAGGTTGATGCCATGATGCTAGGTTCGCTCCTTCGTTTTTGCACGTTGTTGCCCTCCCTCATCACTGCCTACCAGGCCTACCATCATCACATCATTAGATCACCCAGCGTTTGTTTTTAGTGTTTCCATCAGTCAACCATTTATAGCCTCATTGATCTGCAACTTTGTGCATTTTCACACGATCGTCCGCTACAAACCGGACACAGACGTGAGGAAACAGGACAAAGAGCACCAAGTAATCAGCAACCATGCTGTGAAACTGCACTGAATTCAGGCAAACGATTTTATATAGAATACTATTTTGAACATGGACATTCCTTTTATCGTTGGAATTCTATTTGTTTATTGTCTACCCAATTTTCTATGAGTAGGTTTGATGTTACATTGGTTGCGATGATATAATGATGGATGATGAGGTGGAATGAGGTGGAAATGAAGATGGTTATACATGATATATAGGAGAAATTGAGATTGTTTTGATGATTGGGGATATGATTTGGACGGTGGATAGAACATATGATTTGACAAATGCTGGACGATATAATGTGGTGAGATTGTTAAACGTAAGGAAATGGTGGATGGGGAAATGAAAAACAACCAACTTACTGTATCATGTTGTCCCGGTTTTTAATTAATGGTAGTTTTTCACTGCTTTGGGAGTAATTTCCCCAATGCATCAAGTACGATTACGATTACTGTAGTCTAGTGGTGAAAGGATTTAGACTACGCCACGAAATGCCACATCCAGCGTGGCACCGAGAAAGTCGTGGTCCACATGGCTTTTCAAGGACTGGATTGTCATGATGCAGACAGGGTTTAAGTAAGCAAATTCAAGAGCTGTGAGTTGACAAGAATTAAGAAGGAGCAACGAAATAGGTAATTAAATTAATCCCTTCCTCCTAATACTAACCCCCCCCCCCTAATACAAAACACGGCAGGTAGTTTTTAGTATTAGGGGGGTATTTATTATTAGGGAACCAAATCGAAGTCATGTTAATTAATTAATTAA
>Ga0126342_10009116_pt1 | contig 17778 bp, 12 predicted proteins | sample Cyp1metagenome_FD_92528 | JGI IMG/M metagenome (GOLD analysis project Ga0126342, IMG submission 92528) | Coral microbial communities from Lord Howe Island, Old Settlement Bay, Australia - Cyphastrea 1 metagenome | ecosystem: Host-associated > Invertebrates > Cnidaria > Coral ... | reverse complement strand
GGGCCTTTACGGACCCGAACCAAACCTTTGATCACAGTGCTCTTTCCCGCAGCTCCATCATGCAACTGCCAACCCCAAGTGTCCATCAGGGATGGTTTCACTGCCGGAGCAGCCTGGTGCAGCCAATTTCTAGCTGCAGGTCCTGGGTTTTTACAAACTTTGTTCCAGACTTGAGGGTCCGTGTAGCGTTTGTCAAGAGTCAAACGAAAAACCGCAGTGTCATTTCTGTCCGAATTGAGTTTGGGCGGTCTTTTCTCAGCGGGAACCACAACACGCATTTGGGCAGTTGGCGCCGCAGCAAGATTGGTCCATTTCTGAACCGTCTTGGTAACAACCCTACCGGTGGCATCAAGCAAAGGCAATTTGGTTTCAGAAAACTTTTTACCATTGGTAGCTTCCGGCGGCAACGAACATCCAGGTTTGCTAGGAACAAGAACCAAAGCTTTGATATTGGAATCTCCCTGAATTAACGCCAAAACTTCACCGATGTCCTTCAAACAATGAACCAAAACCACGAACTCTTTTTCAAGACCATGTTTGTCAATGCTGGGTCCGAAATCAATCGCATCTTGGACCAACACTTTTCCAAGCCAGTCCTGCTGTCTAAGCCGCAATCGAGAATCTTGCTGCTTTGGAGCTGAGTCACTCAAAGAAGGCCACTCCAGAAAGCTAAGCTCACTGCCTTTTTGACCAGCTTTCCCAATACCCTTTCCGAGCCCTTTACCTTTGGTGGACCATCCTTTACCGTTTCCTTTATTCAACCCTTTTTCATTTTTTCCCTTGAAAGAACCTTTGGTGGTGGGGGTCTTATTACCCTTCTTACCTTTTTTTCGCTTGGTGGGTTCAAGGTGTTGCCCCTTAGACGCCACTTCCACAAGAGTACTCAAACGACCAAGCAAGTTTTGAGGTTGCTGTTGAGCTCTAGAAACCAGACGCTGAAGAGCTCCCAACAAACCAGGAGAATCCCCTTGTTGTTTGTTCGGTTTTTTGGGGGAGGAACCCTTTCCCTTGCCAGTCCCAGGAGTGTTACTCCTGCTGCTTTCAAGATGCTGCTGTAACAGCAAAGTGAGTCCTTCCAACAAGATTTGATCACTGTTTCTTTCTTGTCTTTTCCTTTGGGTGGCCGCAGCACCACCAGCTCCACCTCTACAATTGTCAGCCGGCATGTTGGCCGGAAACAACTTTTTCGGCAAAACATCGTCAAACTCACTGACCTCTGTTTTCCAGGCCTTAACCAGCTTTTTTCTGAGGAAAGAAACACCAGCAGCAAGACTGAAAGCACCTTCAGCGGTCCCCCCAACTGGCTGGCCAGTATAACAAGGAGAAAGTGAAGTATTCAGACATGGCTTACATCTGAGTTTCAAACGTCGTTTCCACCCTTTTCTAGGTTTTTTGATCCTTCTGTTTCCACAAAAACGAGAAGCTTTAATGACAGAAGTTTCCTTTTCAACGTCAAAAAACCTCTTTGGGACTTCCAAAAGTGAGCCAAGTTTTGCAGTCAAGTCCCACACCCAAGAACCAAGTGCTGTAGCAGCAGCACCATTCGTCAGCGCGGCACAGCGCTTGCACCAAAGCAGCAACGACGACTCTTCGGCCATGGTTGCTGCCCCAGTACAATCGGGACCCGGGAGGCCCAAGGGGCCGGTTTTAGTTGCAGGCCAAGGCGCGGAGTGAGAACCCCAAAAAAGGAGGAAAAACAAGGGGGGAACCAAACCACAAACCAAAACAACCCCAAACCAAAACCAGCTCAGGCCCATGTCATCCTTAGTCCGCGTCTCAAAATGGTCACAAGGACTCTTCGTCGGACTAACTTTCTTTTTTCTCACTTTTCTCCACTCATTCCAACTCAAACGGTTGGCCTTCTTCTGTTTTCCTTTTCTGTTCTTCACATCACTCTTGTCAACTTCTTGTGGGCTCTTAACAGTTCTTGACTTTTTTCCTTCAGCAACAATGCAGCTACCCATCGAAAGCACGACAGGTTGTGCTGCAGCCACTTCGCCGGAAGCATTCGTGCAACAGCCCGCAGCTACCACCGAGGAGGTTCTTCCGGAAAGGCTGCTTACCAGTGCAATAAACACCCGGGGCCGTCGCAAAAAACACCGAGGAACCGACGCAGAAAACACCGGCTCGTGACCGACGCAAAAAACACCAAATCTGGCCACCGTAGCAAAAAACACCGCTTACCGTCGCAAAAAACACGAAGCCCAAAAATTTTGGCACCTCCTCTGACCTATATGTGATGTAATATAGGATTTATGTGCTATGTACTATTATATACTTCGGCCACTTCTGATTCCGACGCGGAGCAACGTAGGGGTTGCAGCGAACATGTTTAAACATTATCCTTCGGCATGCTCAAACACCTGCGCAGGGCCAGTGTCTTGAGATTTCCCAGACGACGAACCCTAAACCCTTAAACCCTAAACCATCCTAAACCCTAAAACCCCAAACCCTAAAATCCCAAACCCTAAAACCCTAAACCCTAAAACCTAGGTTCTCAAAATTTTGAATCCCAAACTGGAAGACATTGCGTATACGCAGTATTTTCTGCAATCTCTCTTATCATATATTCGACAGCACGACATTCTCAATGTTAATGTCTGGGCAACACACGGCGTCTGTGGGCAATATTATTATATATAATATATAAATATTAAATATGATCTAATACATGATATAGAATATAGAACATAACATATAAAATATGGAACACATAATACATGGTAGATAATCTAGAATATTTCATATGTGATACATATATATATATATATAACATATTTTATAACATGCAACATAATGTTTGATATATGTTTATATATATTGATGTATAACATATGATTTAATATATAATATATAATATATAATATAAAAATAGACAATATATAATATATAATAGGTAATGTATTGTGGACGAGGGTAAATTTAATGTCTCTGAAAATGGGGGAATGCGATAATTACTCACCAAATGGCATGGTTTTTAAATGAACACTGATGATGAGCTAGTCGATGGAATGGGAGTTTTCCCCAACATTTTCAGGCACCAAAGCGAAATACTTCGAGGATCATCCCACTTAGTGGTTGGTAGCCCTGGCAAGTCCCCATTCATGGGATGATCCTCCAAGTACTAAAAAGTGAGATAAGAATCATAAAATAGAGGTTTATAGAGGTTTCCTTCTTAGTAGGGCTATCCCCAAAACATCATAGATTCAACCAGTTTAGTCTTGTTCATTTCATGGTGACTTGGCCCCACCTTGCCGCCGAGGTACGTGACCATGCGTTGAGGTGGCATGAAGACATGGGGAAACCTTGATGAATGGCTGTTTGATAAGAATTCAAACACAGATTTAAACCTTATGGTCTTATGGGTAAACATGACTGGTTGAATGGCTGGTTGATGGGTAAACCTTGAAAGCATGATTTGCCATATTTTGCATGTCTTTTGTTTTTCTTGTTACCTGCAAGGATTTCGCCATCAGAAACAGTCGAAGCGGATAATTCCAAAAGTGAATGTTGATTGAACATGATTGAACACTGAACATCAAATCTAACAACAAAATCCTTCTAAAGGGTCACCCGGCTCTCATGAGACTGATATCGCGATTCAAAGAGATCGACCTATGACCGGAGTTGACCGGCCCGGTCGCGGCCTTCGCTGATGCCAACGTCAATTCAGCTAACGATCTATATATGTTGCTGATCCGAAAACGGCATTTCGCCTGATCCCCGGAGCTGTGGTCCAAGATGTGTAGGATCAATTGCAGTTGCATTCGCAGAATGACCTCACATTTTTCCTCACCGTGAAAATTATATAATTTATGGAAACTTGATATCTTCAGAGAGTAATTGAAAAGAAACTAAAACATGAATTCTTATCATGAATCAGGTAAATCATCATTTGTAGTGGGTAAATGGCCCAATCAACAAATGGGATGATTGGGCAATGAATCTACAAATGGTTTGGAATTGATCAATTGATCATGATCCACTCAGCCAGGCGGGCTCCCAAGAAATGCCCAGCAAAGTCAGCAACGTTCGGAAATGGAGGTCCCAATGATCCAGCATGACCCAGCACTCTCTGAATGGGGGTGACAGGACCTTTCTATACCTATTTATACATATATATATGTATATATATATATATGTATATAAATATATGTATGTATGTATATATATATACATATTTATATATATATACATATATCTATATATATATGTATATATACATTTATATCTATATGTATATATATATATATGTATATATATATATATATGTATTTGTTTGTCATCACATGTTTTTCCCCAGATAGGAAGTAGCTTGCCATTTTTTGCCATTTGGCTTTGACGTGACTTTTCTTTGGTGTAGTTGTTTAGATGTTAGCATACCCACTAGTGGACCCAACGGACAGCTCGGGGCTCGGCTCGCAGTCGTCCAGTCAGCAGGGCACAAAAAGGCAGCAAAATGACAAGAGGTGGTTGAGAAATTTCAAGAAAAACTGGTTGAATCTGGTTGATGATTCTCTACGGTCGGTCAAACATTGGAGATTGTGATAACGTGGGGATCCTCATTTATCCGCCGGGTCAAAGCTTGAAAGGTGGTGGACCCGTAGTAGTCAAGCACCTCTCAACAGCAAAATCAAATATGATTCAGAAATGGGTTTACCACAGGAAGCATGATTTTTTCCAATGGGATATGACATTTGATGAACAGACATGTGGAATCAACGAACACAAGAAAGGGGACATCATAGAACCCAGAAATGATGGTTGCTCAATGTTGATTAATGCAACAGGAATTGCCAAACACCACTGATTGTTGATTTACTGTAGTATTATTCAGTTGCTGTCAGACAAGGTTGTTTTTCGGCAGTGGTTTGGCAACTACTCAAATGAGAAAGATGGTGAATGGCACCATGGATCGCTAAAAATGTGCACCATTGTCACTTTTATATACTTTTATACTGAAATAGCACAAACGTGTACAAGTGTCAATCAATTGGGGGTGTAACTCCGCTTACCCATTGAATTCAAAACCGGCATGCCACTACTGTTGTAAACCCGCCTGTGCGATCTATGGAAATCTATGGAATTTGTATGGAAAGTCAGCACGTAATGGAACACATCAAGAGAATATCCAGCATTACCTAGTTGGTGGTTTGGAACATTTTTGATTTTTTCCATATATTGGGAATGATCATCCTAACTGACTTTCATATTTTTCAGAGGGATAGCTATACCACCAAGCAGTTACTGTAGTGACTTGTCATGACTCCGTGCTGTTGGGCAGTGGATTTCCCGGACCGCAACCACGAAGAGATCGTTCAACCGTGCTCGGTTTCACCGGTTCAGAAGAAACAGTCCAGAAAGGTGAAAAAGTGCATATTTCAGTGCCCTAATCATCCCTAATCATCCCTAGTCGCAAGTGGGAATCTATTCCCGGAAGTACGTACTTGAATTCCTTGATTTGTGAAAGAAATCCCATGAAGAAAGAACTTCTGATACGAAATCACAGTTCAACACAGCTTCAGTAGGTAGTTGCTTGGGCGCACCACAGGCAGGGCTGGGATTAGATGATAGTGACTTCTGATGCATGACTGTTGTACAACCATTGAACAAGATGAAATTAACAGAAACTAAGCTCATGGATTGATGCAATCCCTTTATTGTATCATGAATACTGTATTGAGAAGTCAGGAAAGTCCTGTTTTGTCATGGTGGATCCTTGACTGGAACAACAAATACAGAATATAAATGAATATATATATATATACATACATATATAAATATATGTGATATAACATATATATAATTATATATATACATACATATATGAATATATGTATATATACATATATATATATATACATACATATATGAATACATACATACATACATGCATGCATGCATGCATACATACATGCATACATACATACATACATAGATACATAGATACATAGATACATACATACATAATTCATATGTATGTATGTATGTATGTATGTATGTATGTATGTATGTATGTATGTATGTATGTATGTATGTATGTTATGTATGTATGTATGTATGTATATAACGTATATATATATATATATATCTGATTGTTTCTGATTGTTTGTGTTTTTTCCTGGGACTGAATCTCCCCACTACCTCCATCGAAGTCAGAGGGGTCTTTAAAACATCCGGTAATCAAAGCTGGCGACGGAGAATCCCCCATCTTTGGTGAATTTTCGAGCTCGAAACCTCCATTTCTAGGTGATTTTCGAGGCTTCAGTTGGTGCCACATAGTTGCCACATAGGCCTTTTAGTTTGAGCATTCACCAAAACCCTGGCTGATTCGCGAGATGCAGGGTATTCTGCCTGGTTTATTGGGGAGTTGGCTACATCCAAACCTTCGACCCTGACAGCCAGAAATAGTCAGGGTTACCCCAATAGCTGATTTGGGGGTATCCCCATGGATTGGAAACCCCCACATAGCAACTATCTTTCCTTGGAACTTTCCTTAGGTAGTGAAGTTTTCCTAGATGACAAATGGTTGAGTTTCTACGGCAACGCTTGTTTCTGGTTTGTTTGGAGTTTGGGGATATTGATCTGTTCCATTCTGTTCCCCCTGTTCAAAAAAACTCACCTCCCCCATTAACCATTGTAAAAAGTAGGGGATGAAGTCACATATTTGGGACCATACCATTGGGATCCATTGAAATTGTTTAATATCAGGTGGGCGGGGATAATACCTCAACAGTTCATAGTAATTCACTGCATCCCAGTTTAGGCCAGCTATAATCGACTACAGTATATCATACTATCTCCAAGTATCTCCAAGTTATTATCAAGGAATATTATATTGCAAATCCCCTTATATCAAACCGTCCTCATTATCCCTCTTATAATCCCTTTTGTTGATTGTTAAATCTCTTTATTATCCCATTGTTGCAAGTGATTTGAGACAATAGACAATTAGATGAACATAATTTCCATTATCCAATATGATTGGGGATAAACCTGATTATTCCCTATTATCGATTAGTTCCATATCATTCACTATAGGTGTTTAATAGTTTGAATCCAACTATTGAGTCTTATTATTAGATACGGTTGATGGATCCTACTATGCCTTATTGTTCCAGGACAATAATAATCCCTACTCTTAGATTGTTGAAAGCCTATTATGAATCCATGATCCCGTATTATCAAATCTATTGCATCGTCGGGATATATATATTAATAAATATGAATAAACCAGAATACATCCAATTAAATCGTAATCCTAGTATTCCCTATTGTTCCAAGGAATTATACTACGATCTTGTTATCCTTTTCTTATGATTAACCCAGGATTTCTTATTAACCAGCGGAAAATCCAGGATAATCCAACTATGCCACATGGAGCTACGGAATTCTATTGTTACCAACATTTGCCCGAAGAAAATCACCCAGTTATGGTGCGGTAAAAAATAAAACCATCTGGTTGGCGGTTTGGAACATTTTTTATTTTTGCATATATAGGGATGGGTCAAAACCCTGGTACCTAGTGAACCCCAAAATAGCTGGGATTTATGGATGTTCATCCCATTAAAAATGGTATTAATTTAATTAATAGGTATTGATCCATACCCATATTGGGAATGTCATCATCCCAACTGTTACTCACTCCATCATTTTTCAGAGGGGTAGGTGGCTCAACCACCAACCAGTAATGTATATTAGTATATATATATATATCCCATCATATAACCATATAACCACTATTATTGGTATTATAACCACTATTATTGGTATTATAACCACTATTATTGGTATTATAACCACTATTATTGGTATTATAACCACTATTATTGGTATATAATGATCATATTTTTTAAAAAGGGTTGGTCAACCACCAACCAGCCATGGAGCATATGGGCAAGATCTCTTCAGCGGGATACTTCGGATCCAAACGTGCAGGTGCCATGGCTGGTGCGTTGGATACCCGGCTCTCCTTCCTGAATTCTCATGGAGGTACGAAGCATTTGAATGTCGGTGCCAGCTTGAATATCGCAAAAGGATATTGAGATAATAGCATAAACTGATCATAATTTAGATAATGGTATTAGATCTCATTAAAATGATCATAATATTAGATATTGAGATGGTAAGATATCCAATGATTTTTTATGATTTCAGGAGATCCCATGATTTTCGGACAATGCGTGGTTCGTTAGTGAATGGTAAACTTTTAGACAATATAAAACATGAAGAACAGCTAAACATTTACCAAAATAGAGGACAATACAGGTTTAGTTGTTCTTCATGTTCATCATGTAGTTTTCTGTATCATGGAGGAATATTGTGAACATCGTGAATACAAAACAATGTTCCTGTATCATCCTGTATCATCTTTCATGTCCCACTGATGGCTTCATCTTCTTACCCTCCGGAAGTCATTCGCAAGGTCCCGGCTCTCGAAAGCAGCATGACCTGCGAGGAGCGCGGACTTTGCATGTCATGTACGTACTGGTGAATGAAATAGGGGATGTGAACACCATGTGTTTGTGTTTATGTCATATGTTATAGGGTGTATATACTAATCATATTTATATATATATATAGATGTACATACATATTATATTATACGTATGTATGTATATATATATACATATTTGAGGTTTCCTAAGTCATGGGGGTCCTCCCAAATCACCCAAGTCTGTCATGGATAACCACCTTGGTATTGAAACCTATGGTGACTTCGGGATCCCCGATTTTCAGAAATCCCCACATCAGTTTCATAAATTGATGATTTCTAGTTATGTCTTTATTATATGTATTTATGATATATGTTAATCATTCAAACAGCAGGGAGTAATTTGCCAGAACCATTTTACGGTCAGATCATTGGTGACGTTACTTGATCACTTAAATAAGGTGATTCAAGTTACCAACAAATGCAACAAAGACACGCTTCCGAAATCAAATACAGGCTGTCAAGCTGTCAATCTGTCTATAAGATTCTATACAGTCTATACACTTGAAATCGCTTGGCCAGATGTCCCTTGAACCATCCCATTTTTCTTAACTTAAAAAAAATGGAGAAAGAACAATGTAGAATCTATTTTGATTCTCAGGACTTCGGGATACGCTGCGTTTTTAATTGGTACAAGAAGCCACGACTGGATGGCCTTCTGACAATCAAACCTCTGGGCCAAGTGGTCGAGTGTTACATGTGTTCCGAGTATCCATCCTGGCTACATGTTCTTTTGTAGTGAGTTGGGTATCTCCACCTTGAAGCTTCCAACACACATAAAATTGAGACAGTTAAAAATTCGCAGTTTGCTATAGTTTCTCACCTGATTTGGATCCATTGAACATCTTTAAAGAAAAACGTGAATTTTGCACCTCTGGAACCCCAAAAATGCTAGGCTTCCTGTGGCTAGGAGTCCATCCTCTGGCACCTTTGCGCGTGCGACATCCCAGCGCTGGCATGCCCTCAGCTGGGTTACTGACTGGTGCTTAGCACAAGGTGCCCCAGTTCGTTCGCTAACTTGGTTTCATAACTCTAATTTCACTATGGTCTATGATAGATATATCTCTATACTTACTATGGTGATAAACCAACAAACATAACTGGGGGGCCACCACCTTGCAGGGAGTGGGGGTTGCTGGGATGATGGTTAATTAGATGGTTAATAGTTATTATAGAATATTATAGATCATCCCCCCATTCCCTACGTTTAGCACCAGTAAGTTTATTAATCCTAACCATAGATTAGACAGAAATTCTACGAAATAGTTTTTATTCTTTACTTAGATTTGATTTGAAACCATTGATTATTAGTACTAATCTGATGCTTTGAAATTACGATAAAATAAAACATAACCCTAGAAATTGGATGGTTTATTACCATTTTATACCACCCATTTACTGCAGAATTGGGGATGGTTTACTATTGCTTTGCAAAACATTACAGATAAAAAACTCCCGTTTTTTTGGGTACACATAAATCCAGGAATAGCAGTCGCCACTGGCTACAATGAAGTTCAGCCAGCCGGGACTCACCACGAGACGGTGAGATGTTGCTTGACTGTACCTGGTATTGGTAAACACAGCTGTGGTCCCGAACCTTGGATGGATGGGTAGAAACTAATCCATCCATGCTTTTTGCTATAAATGGAAGCATCACCAGCAAAAGATGCCCACTTTTTGTGGACTATCAAAGATTTACCATGGAGAAATCACCATTTCAATAGGTACATGGACTATAAATGGGCCATGGCTTCCATAGCCATGTTAAGTTACCAGAGGAAAAAAAAACTGAACTGACCTCAACTGCTTTAGTTTGACCACAAATCAGTAGTTGCTCCAACTGACTGCAGCAAAAGCATGGCCAATTTCTATAGGTCTTTGGAGTGTTGGGAACAACCCTCGATACCTATCAAACAATCTCCGGTCATAGAGTCATGAAATGACTACCATGAATACTTCGCTATAATCCTTAATAATCTATGATAATCCAAGACAATCCATGATAATCCATATATACCTATCCAGTTGTCACGGCGGCCCCCAATGGCCCACCTCCAACCTTCAGCTCCGCGGCTCCGCGCAGTGTTCTTCGCTGCCAACGATGAACATTCCGGCAGGGCATGGATGCTCAGTCTGCCGAGGGCGGGCAGCGGCATCGTTTCACTTGGCAATGCGAAGCATGGTGCCATGGTGCCATGGTGCCTTTTTGTGCTGGTTTACCGCACCAGAACTGGATTATTTTCTTTGGGCAAATGTTTGTAAATATTCCAGCACCATGGAGCATATATATATATATGAATTATATATATATATATGAGTTATATATATGAGTTATATATATATGAGTTATATATATGAGTTATATATATATATGGTTGATATGATTAAGGGGGATATAACGAGACGTTTCATACGATAAGTCATTCACTCATCGGGGATAGAACCGCATGGTCCGAAATATCCTGAAAGTTTTCACTGGATGGGTGCTATCCTGTAGATTTTCCCTGAAACCCATCCAGTGAATTGTGAAACGTTGTGGAATAATCATCATCCCCACTGACGTTCATATTTTTCAGAGGGGTAGGGCTCAACCACCAACCAGAAAAAAGTACGCCAAAAGCACTGGACTGTCACTGATCGTGACAGCATGAGGAGATGCTTGAGACGACACAGATGGGTGCAGAACTCTGCCAAATGGGTGCGCTGGAGCCGATGGAGGTGACCGAACCGAGGACAAAGAGGTTCCGAGGAGCCATGGATGTGTTCTTCAACAAGACCGTTGCCTCGATTTCTGCTGCTGGCCAGACGACTCCCTCTCCAGTGAAGCACACGGCCACCGTTGCCTCGATGTCTGCTGCTGGCCAGGCGATGATGATGATGATGATGATGATGATATTGCGTTGTGAGCTAAGCTCGCAGTAGTTCGCATCCCCACCCCATGCCTCCATGCATTTCCGAGCTGAGGCATTCTCACAAGCTGGGAAATCATCTCGGCTTGCAGGCACTGAGTGGGCGGTGAGCAATAACCGAAATGGTAATTTCTATGGGGAAAATTAGTGGATTGAGGGGTTCCCCATTTTCAGAGATAGGCAGGAGTTGTCTAGGTAGAATCGTTGAATTCAATAGATTGTAACAGTATGGGAAGTATGGCTGCCACATTCATGTCTTTAATGGGTCATGAAACAACATCATATATGTATATAAATTATACAGGTGCATGCTCATGATGTGTCCATCTGATGTTCACACAACAAGATTGTATACATGTTTGGGCAGCCTTGTTGAATTCTTCTGTGCTCTGATGCACAATCATGGGGCTACAAGCTACAATGTGGCACATGTCCCAGCATTGGAAAAAACGATGTTCCGAAAAAAAAAAAAAAAAAACTGTCATGGATTTCCACATGGGCTGCTGGCTGCCAGGGGATTCAACTATAACATACTATAACTATTTATCGTTTTTCAACCATAATTACTTGGGATGAGTGAGATGACGAGCATATTTTTGGTGTCATTGAATTCATCCCTTGAACCAATCTCGGAAAAACCATTGACGCAACGGCGAAACATGAGCCGGGCTCAACATAGCATTACTGACTGGTGAAAAAAGGGGATGATATTACCTGGTTTAATGGGGATTGTTACAAACCATAACAGAAAAATATTTACTCAGAGTATACTGGGATGGGAAAACTTGGTGTTTTCTTGCCTCAGATAAGCTCAGATTGCTTAGCTCACAGTGTGAGCATGCGGACCAATCTGCAATGTGGCCACCCCCAGTTACTGTATGTTTGTTGCTTTGTAAACCCCATGAATACTATAGTTATACATTGTTATACGTATCATAAACCATGGATAACCATGGTGTCATTGGAGTTATACATCAATTACAGTAGCTATGTCTAGCTATTTAGGGGGGGCTACAGAATGTACAGAATTTACTTGGCAGATCTTGGCAACAACCATACGTTGCTCCACAACAACTGACAGAACGTGTTTTTGTTTAAGGTCCCATATCCAGAACTGATGGTTGGTAATTGTTTCGTGTAGGCAAAATAAATATAGAATCATATATATATATATATATATGTGTTTATAATATTGTTTATAATAAATTTTACAGTTATACATCTTGTATGTGTTATTTAACGCTTGTTAAGCATCATTTTTAGCCAGGGTTCCACCATTTGGGTTTGGCAAGCCCCAGGCCTACGCGAACTTGCGCGGCCCCTTCGTTGCACGCTGGAAACCAAGGGGCCGAGCTGAGATCGTGACTGAGTCATATGGGCTCCGAAAAGAAGATTAAACAAATTGATGACAATTGATGTAATGTCATCAATTTAACAATTCAATGTCATCAAAATGATGATTAACCGTATCAATTACATTAGAAGATTAAACTAATTCATGAATTGATACGGTTAATCATCATTTTCAGGGATTCCCCTGAGACCCATGTTTTTTTTTGTACTTCAAAACGATGTAACCAAGGTCAATGGGAAATGTGCCCCCCCCCAGTTATGTTTGTTGGTTTATACCAACAGGAATAGTATATCAATATATCTACCATAAACCATAGTGAAATAGGAATTATTTGCACCAACTTAGCGAACGGGGCACCACCTTGTGGTGGTTAACAATTCCCATTAATATTTTCAGTTTTGAAAGATGGTAATGTTTCATGTATTGTTTAGATGTTACATAATCATGACAGTAAACAGTAAACACTTTTAGAAGCTTTGATCTTTTGCAAAGAATCAAATTTGAGCCCTCGGATTTTATCGGGATTTCATTCATAGGGAATGTTTAGGGAGTTTATAGGACATACCCTGGTTGATTAGTTATTACAAGGAGTTATACTACCTGGTTATTGTAACTCATTGTAGGTAAACCTATCAACCAACTAGTATAATAAGATGGGAAGACGAACTATTTTTAAATGCTCATTTGGCATGCTACCAAGATCGAGCTTGAGTCATTGACTCCGCTCAAATCATCCTAGAAGGTCCCTGATCACAGTGATTCTTCAACTTTTGTCTACCCTCTGAAAATCAAACATTGCAAGCTGGAAAACCATTTTCTCGATGATTTTTCCCAGCAAACCTCCATTCATAATGGATTCTTCATAGTTTCCCAGGATTTTGCCATGATTCTCCCCCAAAAAAACCCATTTTTCCTTGGGGGCTCCTTGGAGGGGTAGAACTTCACACTGTCCAAGGTCGAGACGTTCCAATTCATCCCAAGAATCCACGCTGCACAGAGCGAGAGATCTACAAAGCCAAAGTTGAGGACCGAGTCATTTCGCGTTTCATGCTGGTTGGAAAAACCAGTCATAGAAAACTGGAAAGCCTGGAAAGTGGTTAATAGTGGTTAATAATGATAATCAATGATTAATATTATCTGGTTGGTGGTGACTGGAACCATGGAATTTTGAATGACTTTCCATTCAGTTGGGAATGTCATCATCCCAACTGACGAACTCCATCATTTTTCAGAGGGGTTGAAACCACCAACCAGTAGAAAACTGGAAAACCTGGAAATATGAATTATAGAGATTTTTTTCATGTGGTTAAGACATGTTCGCTGCAACCCCTAGATTTGCCCGCGGCCAATCCCGCATATCCTTTGACATGCTCAAATCCCTGCGCAGGGTTTAAGTTTTTAACTTTCCAAAACAACAAACACCAAAACCCTAAAACCTAAGACCCTAAAACCTAAAACCTTAAACCCTAAATTAAAGCCCTAAATCCTGAAAACTTAAAGTCAAAATCACTGCGTATAGCCAGTGTTTTCATTCATCCTCTGGTGATAAGCATATCATCATATTGTTTGGATGTGTTGTTTGAGTGTGAGCGAACCAGGGGGTTGCGGGGAACATGTTAAAACAATAATAACCATCCCCAAATTACCATGTTGATAGGTGGTATAAAACATTCCAAGTCATGGGTAGTTTATTATTGTTTTAACCACATTAGATATGGCAGTGTGTCAAAACCTTGTACCCCTGGTGAGCATCAAAATAGCTGGTAAATGGATGTTCATCCCACTAAAAATGGTATTAATAGGTATTGATCCATACCCATATATAATGATATAATCTATAACCTCCTGGAAACGCGTTTCGGTGAACTTCTTTTGAAGATGGTTATAGTTTCCCCGGTTTCTGGTCCCTAAAATGTCGGAAAACGATCCGAAAAAGAACCTTGACATGACAAGAACAAGCTGGTGAAAATGAGGATAAGCCAAGTTTGGATGGACACAATTTTTGTCCCACACCATTTTTTGGGGTTAGAGGTTGGCCACAAAAAAGGGGATTTATCGGAATCATACTCTGCAGGCAACTTTGTAATTTGATTGAACCTCAAATCCCCTGCTGGGCATCGTTCTTACCCTTTTGAAATGGTTTCTAAAAAGTATGTTTCCAAACATTTTTAAGGATCAAGGATTATTATGTTTCCAAATGCCAATAGTTTTGAAATGGTTTAAGAAAAGTATTTGTCTTAACCATTTTTTCTAGTATTTTAGTAGGTGTTCGTACCTTTTTTTTCCACGTGCTAGATCCTTGCTGGGATTTATGCTGATGTGAAAATACCTACCAGGTTGCAGATTGCATCATTTAAGTTTTACCCAGGATCGACAAACCCTGACTATGAAAAATAATTGAATAGCAACCCACAAAAAGATGCTGAAAAGTAAACCCACTAAAACTTGATGAACTACCCTCTGGTGTCATCAAACGTGGCAATTGAAAATCCACCATTTATAGATGAATCTCCCAGCTATGAAGCTCTATGTGGTGTCTGGATTTCCAAATGCCATGTTTGATGACACCGGAGGGTATATTCATCAATATTTGATTGTCATCCCTATTTGTTTTGGGGTTTGCTATCGTATATAATTACATTGGTTTGTTTCAGGCATATCTAAGCTCAGCACCATGCATTGTTCCAAGCTATGCCCCGGGTGTTTGGTGTCGCATGGGCTATTAGATACCACCATTCCAATTCTGCAATTGATATCAGGAAAAAAACGTATGGAACACCTGTTTTCATGGTGGGCAAACAAAAACATGGTGTCTGCTTTCAAGCTTAACAGAAACACAGAGATCCAAGGGTAGCCGTAATCGCCTACAGGAAGTGTGGATCATGCCGGAACGCATCCGACCCGAAACTCTGCCTCCAGCCGGACAAATCAAGGCTGGTATCCGGGGGTTTGTGGTCGAGTGACCTTTGCCAAGTAGAGTTGGATTTGGATGGTTCTCAGCAAGTTTTACAGTGTTGTTTTTGAATGTTTTTGAGGTCTATACAAAGAACTAGCTGGTAAAAGAGTCAACAACAATTGGAGGTTTCCTATTTGATAGGGGTATCCCCAAATCATCCATGTTAGTGGTATTTTCCCTCAAAAAAACCATCCAGCTATTGGGAAACCCCCAATTAGTGCCAGGGTTAATCATCAAACATTGGGAGTTCCTGATTTTTCGATCAGTTGGACGGTGACCCACTTTCACAGACTCCTGGCTACAAAGATTACAATATGGGGGTTTGGTTGATAATCATGGAAATCATATTGGAATAATGGAAAAGATGATGGATAATCATGGAAAATTATATTTGATAATGATAAGATAATGGATAATCATGGAAAATCCAAAAATGACGCGGATGATCTAAGCCTACCCATATTTTAAGTTTTCAGACACTCCAATATATCTTTTTGGGAGTATGACCCCCAACTGCAGTAATCAATCAGGCTTCAGCAATCTCAACCGCATGTTCATTACGCTGAATCCCGGCAGAAATATGAATCGTAGCCAAGGAGGTGGATAAACACCAACTGCAAGGTGGTGCCCTCCCAGTTATAAGTTGGTTTATAACCTTAGTAAGTATAGATATATCTACCATAAACCATAGTTATTAGAGTTATAAACCAAGTTAGCCAATTATGGGGCACCACGGGCACCACCTTGTAGGGGAATTGAAGTAGCAAAATGTAGACAAGAATGGGGGTATCACCAGGAAAACGGTGTGTTTTGATCATTGAGACGACAGAAACTGAAAAACTTCTTGGACGCGAGGTTCCGAGGTTCTGATTTTTGGAGCCATCTTGGGTTGCAGTTCTTCGATTCCAGCATCTGTATGTTCTTCGTCTGAGTCTATATATAGCATCAGACAAAATTCTAGAACTGTTGGGAAAGCTTAAACTGTTGGTTTCCCTCTTCCAAACATGCATTTCAGGGCGGCGTGGGACAGCATAGATATGTTGCGACATTGGTTGACCCAACCAGTTTGAGTATAGTGAAGGTAAAGTACAGATGTGTCGTTCATCAAGAGGACTTAAGTGATATCATATTTTCCAAAATTGAAACATGTCTAAGTCATTCTAAGTCCAATATGAAAAGTGAAATGGACTCAAATGACGAATCCAATTCATTGCGAACATGTCTAAGTCTTGGGAATTCAAACTCCCAGACTCGGTCCATTTCACTGAAAGGAGAGGCGACAAGGAAAGCGACTTATTGGTGAGAACACCAACACCTTAAGTCGGGCGCCCGGTGGTGGCTAAAGGCTGAAAAAAGGCTGGCTGGAATGGAATTCACGAATGGAATTCTAACATCTATTTCCTGGTAGTTCCCTGGTGACTTGCTCGATAAATAGGATACCAAGAGGTTGACAGATATTTCACTCCCAGGCCGGTGTAGATCAAAATCAGGGGTACAAGTTGAACATTTATGAGTGAGCATGAACATCTTGTTTCACTTTGTGGTCCCTTGGTACCTCATTGGATTCCGATTTCTTTATTTCAAGATTGGGTCAGAACGTGGATCCAGACATATCCAGACACATCACACATGTTCGATCACTATAGATATAAGTAAAGATCCAGTCATAGTGCTACAAATATATACTAAATTAGTCTGGATCGCTATTTTTTTTGCCATCACTATATCAAATACATTTGAGATGGCTATTTCAAGTAATGATCCGTGTGGATCCAGGGTGGTCCAGATATAAGTTGATAGCTTTCACCCTCCATGGTTATGGCTCCCACCTTGCGGCCCGAGGTCATGTAGATACCTTGATTTGGGACACTGACATCGACGGGACTGCCCGGGTGAACCCAGGCTTTTGCAATGTTACAATATATATATAGTCAAGGTCATCCGGTAGGCAGAGTTTGTCCCAAGCAAAACAGATAGCAGATGGGGTACCAATTTGGTTATCAGTCAAAAAAAAAACCTTTCCTTCATAGTGCCAAATCTGCCTACTGGAAAGTGGGAAATCATG
>Ga0126342_10009115_pt1 | contig 17778 bp, 16 predicted proteins | sample Cyp1metagenome_FD_92528 | JGI IMG/M metagenome (GOLD analysis project Ga0126342, IMG submission 92528) | Coral microbial communities from Lord Howe Island, Old Settlement Bay, Australia - Cyphastrea 1 metagenome | ecosystem: Host-associated > Invertebrates > Cnidaria > Coral ... | reverse complement strand
GCCGCTTTAGCGAGCCGACTTTTCGACCCTCCGAAGCCCCAAATCATTGGAAAAACACAGTGTTTCGCGACTTTCCTACCTTTTCACGCATCTGCATCTTCTTTCTTCTTACTCTTCTTTCTTATCTTTCTCTTCTCTCTGCCTCTTCCCTGCTCTGCTTTTCATCTGTCCATATTCGATAAGTCTCCAATTCGCCGCTTTTAGTCATGCCCAGCTTTAGACCATCAGATTTGGGAGTTCTCTTTTGCAAACCAATCGCCAAATGTTTTTTGAACTCTGAGTATTCAGCCTTCATCAAAACATGCATGTATGATTCAGCATGTTCAACAAACATGGACATGCACGCAACAAAAATGGGCAGAGCATAATAGAGCCACCAGCCATGGCCAAAACAATAAACAATCATCGATCATGTTACCTGAACAAACAACAAAAAAATGACACCTTAACCAAAGCAAACATATATTTTCAGCTCAAGTAATTCATGTTTTTTAGTGTCCTTTGTTAGAAAATCGGAAGCTCAGGTGCTGGCACGGACATGATGTTGCTGCCAGCCGATCAAGGCCCGAGCTGAGCCACAAAAATATCACCGGGATTGAAAGTGACAATCCCATCACCATAAGATCCAATTTCAGTAAACCCTAATTATGTATATATATATATATATACAGTTATAGTTAGTTATATACCAAATGTATAGTATAGTACAGTAAATAATCCAAATGTATAGTTAGTTATATAATGTTTGTTTTAAATATCCCAACTATTCACCATATATGAGCATGTATTAAGCATATATTAAGCATATATTAAGCATATATTAAGCACGCATTAGCCATCAGTATCCTCCGGTAGTCAAACATGGTTTGCTGGAACACCCACCATGTTTACATGATTTTCCTACTGTAGCTTTCTCAACCTTCATTCAGTTCGGTCATTTCCCATTGCCCCGTTTGAGTACCAGCAGGGTAATCTCATTAATTTCCCCATTCTTGACAGTTAAATTCCCATTAATCACCATAAGACCCTTACGTAAATCCCATGTACTCATTATTATTCCCAACATATTCCAGGTATATTCCCATGAGCATCCAATGAAATTCCCTTTCGAATCCCATCAAAACAGCATTGTTCACTATAAACATCGAAGGTGTTCTACCTTAAAATCAGATTAATCACTATAAAGCAGCAATCAAACCCCATTAAACCCAACATTCATCACCAGCAAAATCACCTATTCCAACAGGCCCACCGCCAGACGTTCAGCCCACAGCCTCTGTGGAGACGGGGCACTCGGTGGGAAATGGCGAAATTCGACGGGTTTACTGATGGGACTACTGGGATTTGATGGGAAGTTTTAGGAATCTTATGGGGACTTTGTGGGATTTTATGGTGAGTTTTTTAGGGATCTGATGGGGACTTTGCTGGAATTTATGGGGATGTTGTGGGATTTTATAGGACTTAATGGAGATTTTGATAGGATTCTATTGTTTTTGTTTGGTGATTAATGTGGATTTCACCAAAATGGGATTTTACCATCTGGCAGTAATGTCATAACTCTGGTATAGATGTCCCATTTCGTTCGATGATTTCGCCATTGCAAGCGGTGGTTTTCCCTGGCCATGTTACTTCAATGGCCATGCAACAGGAATCTAAATTGGAGGTACCATATAGGAGATTATCTAAGGCCTTTCTCTTCGGGCAGAAGTGAATATTCCCACAACCTATGGCCTGATATGGTACAGTAGCCTCCATTTGAGGGCCTTTTTTGCCTGGCCCTTTATTCAGGCTTCAACCTGACACCAGCAGGCGGCGATCGAGTTTCCGGGGCAGGAAGGGTGCCATGTTGGGTGACCCAAGTTCGTTACTGTTACTGTGTCGGTTTTGAAAGCCATGAATACTAGAGTTATTTACGATGTGTTTAAGTATGTTGTAAGGGTCGTAAAACCATAGTAAGATTTATATGGTATATTATGGTGTGATAAGTATCATAACATTCATAAACCATAGTTCTTGGAGGTATTTGCACCAACTTAGCTATCCTCTGCTAGGCCCTATTTTCTAAACCAACAAGGTGGGCCATCGCAGACCCCGCAATGATGTGAAGGTTGGTTTATATAGCCAGGAATATTATAGTTATTTCATGGCCATTCACACTATTGTTAAAGATAGGGTATAAGTGTGATAGTATGTTATAGTTATAATGGTTGGTATCAGAGTTCTAAACCAGCTTGGCTATCTAGAGAGGCCCAGTTTGAATAATTCTATGTGGGTGTGCTTCCAATGAAGACATCGAATGAATAGATACGGACAATCCGAGCCATGTGTAGATCAACTACCCTCTGGTCTCTGGTAAACTAACATAGCCATGGATTATGGCCCATAGAAATAGATGGTTTACCATGGTTTCCCTATTAACAGTGGTGATTTTCATGTGATTTCCTATAGTTATGTAACAAATTACCAGAGGGTATCATTTCGCAGTTCGCCAAGTAATTGCCATAGCTATGGTCGGTTCGGGTCACCGGTTGGGGTTGGGGTGGAACCATGGGGATTTTGCAGCGAATCAAACATTACCTCAACATGGTCATTATGACCTGGTTGGTGGTTTGGAACATGGTTAATTAATAATGATCAATAGTAATAATCTATAGTTATATATATATGGTTAATAATGATGATTAATGTGGTTGGTGGTATGGAACATTAGCTATGGTTTATGGTAGGTATAACGAACTAGTTAGTGGGGATTATTTCATGGTTTATAAACCAACTTAAACACTGAAACTCGTGGTTTGGAACATGATTTTTATTGATTTCCCCAATAGCTGGGATGATGATCCAATCTGACGAACTCATATTTTTCAGAGGGATTGAAACCACCAACTAGCCTTATAAGATAATAAAAGGTATGTGACCTTCTGACCAAACACCTTATGGTCATTGTTTGATTCATCCACAGAATCAACGCATTGACCAAGGTGTAGAATGTCCAATTGGATAGATCTGGAATGAATCAGAACGACCTCACTTCAACGTCACTGGAATGATGGTTAGGATTCTGGGAATCATCCAGGTTGATGAATTGTTCTAATATGTTCTGATGTACCCAGACATATATATATATAATTATATGTGTATATATGGAAATGATATGTGTCCTATATAATTCCAACCACCATTCATATTAAACACCCCTGTGTAGTTAGGTTGTAGATTTCTCTTATATTTTGCCATCCTTGCTATCAACGCGGATTTACATATATATATATATACACACATACATGTATACATGTAATATGTACTAGCTAAAAAGGCACATACAATTTTTGGTATGAAAGATTGGCCATGGAAACAGTTTACTATTCTTCCCACATGCTCTTGTTCGTTTGAACATTATTTCAGCCTTAGCGGACACCATAGAACCAACCCCATAGTTCCAGGGTTCCAAGCCTTGCAAAAAACGAGCCACTGCTGTCACAACGGAAATGGATCAATAAGGATGGACATGGTCCCTTTCAAGGTCTCTTTTGTGATCCCTTTTTGCAGAAGACATGATTGAGTTTCATCTTTGATCCATCACATTCAGCGTTGATGAACTGATCTCTCTTGTTCCAGCGGGTGTTGAAGTATGCAATAAAGATGAATGTATAGTCACATCCTATGCCGCCCGGCCAATTCATCAAGGATAGTGACGAAAATTGTTGAATCAGCGTGTAACAATAATGGCATGAACTTGATATGACAGCTGCTGAACTATTCTGTAATGACATGTTCCTGTTTAGTTCAATGCTGCCATCCCACTTCTCAGCTTCAGTGCCATCTGCTCTCACGCATGGTGCCAGGTCGATGAATGATGGTGCCACCGGCGGAGTTGAGGGAGCAGCCACTGCGCTGTGCTTCGTTGCTTCGTTTTTAAGTGTTGTTTTCTTGACATACTTGCGGTGCAGTGGAACCATAATAATATATTATAAGTTAAGTGGGGCAAAAATAAAATGGGTAGAATCATTCATGGAGCTTTAGCTGGATCATGAAACATTAAGAAATAATGGCATGAAATAGATATCACAAAATAATCCAACAGTTGGGAACAATCATTGGATGTTGAAGGACGGACTGGACTTTGCACCAACAAACCAACCATGAATTAATTATGGTGACATTCATCATTATAATTATGGAGGAATTATGTTCATTAATCATTATGTTTGTCCATTATTGATTAACATTACTGTTTCATTATGAGATCTATGTAACCATGATTAGCACTAACGGAAACCACCTTATTGGAACTAACTAACCAACTTATGGACATCAGAATTATGATGGGATGAATTGGTATAAAAAAACTAGGTCAATGATCGTTGATGGGGTATTATGAGGGATTATATTACCTGGTTAAAAAAGGGGATTGTGATAACTGCTACTGGGGATATGTCCAACAGATTATCTACTAGGTCAATGGACTGGATGGGTAGAAACTAATCCGAATCCTAGTCTTTTGGCATGGGAATATCGAACCGTTCCCCAACAAAGATTTTGTCATTTTTTTGCCAGGGTCTCTGGCAGATTGGCACTGATCATGTTATGTCCTCATATTATTCCAACTCATATTCAATGAATATTCCATTAACATAGCATTATATCACTCATATTCTAAGATTGGCAATGTATATAACTATATACCATCTGGTAAACTAACATTTTACTATGAAAAATCACCATGCTATCAATGTTAAACCATTTTTAAGCCACTTATAAACCAACTTCCAAGTAAAGTCACCATTATTTCCAAGTAAAATCACCATTATTTCCAAGTAAAATCACCATGTACTATGGAAAATCACCACAATTTCACTATGGCAAATCACCATTATTTCCAAGTAAAAACACAATTATTTCCAAGTAAAATAACCATGGAAAATCACCACCATTTTACTTTGGAAAATCACCATTATATCACTCATATTCTAAGATTGGCAATGTATATAACTATATACCCTCTGGTAAACTAACATTTTACTATGAAAAATCACCATGCTATCTAAGATTGGCAATGTATATAACTACATACCCTCTGGTAAACTAACATGTTTCTATGAACAATCACCATGCTATCTAAGATTGGCAATGTATCGTTGAGGATCATTATACTATGGAAAATCACCATTATTTCCAAGTAAAATCACCGTTATTTCCAAGTAAAATCACCATTTTACTGTGGAAAATCACCACAATTTTACTATGGAAAATCACCATTATTTCCAAGTAAAGTCACCATTGTTTCCAAGTAAAGTCACCATTCTTTCCAAGTAAATTCACCGTTATTTCCAAGTAAAATCACAATTTTACTGTGGAAAATCACCACCATTTTACTATGGAAAATCACAATTATATCACTCATATTCTAAGATTGGCAATGTATATAACTATATACCCTCTGGTAAACTAACATGTTACTACGAAAAATCCACTATTTCTTCTCGAGGATCGACTCCCGCCAGGCCTTGGGTTGGACTCTCCGTGGGGGCCCTGCAGTGGCGCGTAGATGGGGTAGATGGGGAGTTCACCTGTTTGAAACGTGGTGAGTTCATGATTTTCCATGGGATTTGATGGGAGTTGATGGTGATGAAAAGGGTGATTTCACGGTTTGAAAAATCGGGATTTGATGGGATGGAAGGATGATTTAACCAAGAAACATGGTGATGCTCATGGAGTTTTAGCAGCAAACATGGTGATTTCATGGAGCTTAACAAACGGACATGATCTACATGATGATTTATCATGATTTCATGTGTTTTTTTCGGAAGCGGAGGATTTTCATGGGAACCAAGAAACAGGATGATGTCATGGGAATTTGATGACCAAAAATGTATTTGTTTTCCTTGTTTAATGGGATTTATATAACAAATCATGATTTATGCAACACACAAATCTGATTTCGCCAACAACCAATGTGGATTTCAAGCAGCAACACTTGTTACTAGCAATTGAGGATTTTTTTGGCAGCTTGTGGACGTGGCCACCTTTGGATCAGGCTGTAATCATCTAGAAAACCATGGGGTCACTGGCATTTTTTGGCAAGTTGCATACCCATCAGCTATTATATGAATTAGGACTATGGATATAGATGATGACAAATTAAGTCAAAAAGTAGTCAAGTGATCAAGTGTGCTACAGATCATCAATTAGTCAAAAAGTGCGTATCTCCCCAAAAAAAAGATGAAACAAGTGGTAACGGTCATTGTCGGTATTTGAGAAACATACCAAAATCCGTAGCCATTTCAAGGTTTCAAGTTGCTGCGGAGGGCCTTTGCACAACGCCGTGATTCATGATGCTGAGTCCTGCGAGGCCCTATTGCTTCGCCAACAAGCAGATCCAAGCTTGCAAAGCAAGGATCATGCACGCAACACTCCTCTGCATTTGGCAGCTGTTCATGGAGATGAGGTTTTTGCTTCTCTGTTGCTTGCTCATGGTGCAGATCCGCTGTCGCGCAATGCATATGGTTCGTCTCCATTCACCTTAGCATCTTCCGGTGGGGTGGTATCTCTTTGCCTTGAAGACAGTTTCGATCGCATCGCTGCCCTTCTGCAGCGTCACCTATCAATTCTGGTGGCGTTCAAGCATTTCAAGCAGTCTCGATCATTTTCGACCTGGAGCCATGCCCAACCTGGTCAAGTTTGTGGAGGAGAGCCTGGATGTTGGAGTGGCATGGCTTATGCGCCACCTTGCGCAGGTCCGTACGATGGTGTCAGTGCGTGTGATGTCGGACGGCCAACATCACATGATGGTGGGTGGTCCCAAGAATGACTCGCAGATTTGAAGTCCGAGAAGGCGGCTGCATCTCAGGTCGCCAACCAGGCCGAGCTGATGGAGGAAGCATTTGAAGCAAGGGCAATGAAGAAACCAGCCGCTAAGGAGCCACAGCCCAAATAGCGGCATCGTCCAAAGTCGCACCAGAATCCAAGCTGAACAAAAATAGCAAGACAAAGCCGGTGAAGAAAGACACCGAACTCAAGATGGATCGGAAGAATTTGCATAGCCGAACCTATACACGGCTGCCAAATTGTGTTTCATCCAAGAGGGCCACAAGCTGGAAATTGCCTGCGAGAAAGCCTACAAAGTCGTGGCAGATGAGCTGAGCATGGCTTCGGGCTTCGAGCCGCATCCGAACAAAAAGCGCCAGACAAGAACAAGAAGTGAGCCATAGTTGTAAATATGGCATTAAGGTCCGGTGCAACTTTTGTATCCTTATAAGCTCTCATAAGCTCGCAGTGGAGAGATGATCATCACACCATTGATCGTCACACCATTGCTTTGTTCCTTCGGAAAGGGACCAAACATGACCAAACCATTTGACTTCAGTCAAAAAGACTTGACCTGACGATTGCAAGTTTAGAACCTGTTTTTGGTTGCAAGCACAATCCATGGCTGCTACGCCATCCGCCAGGTTGCTGGGAACAATAATGTGGCATCTCAAAGGTGCTTCCCTGCATGTCAGCCATGTGAAAAGTTTATACAGATCAAGAGAGATGTACAGTTATAATACGTTTCAGTCGACATTTTTGATGTTATAATATATGTATGACCTCTGCAGAGCTCAACGAACTCGCAATCTGCCGGCCTCTCTGCAAGAGTTGACCGCGAGCAACTTTGCTCTGCAATCATGAGCCCTGCCAGGTGTGGTTGGCTTCGGAATGCAAGGCCACTGTATGGGTTGAGCCGAGATGCAGTGCTGGATATTCATCAGCAGGCTGCAAGAAGACATGGGTAATTATTGCACAATGACTTCGGCATTTTAGGCCCAATTTGATTTGAGTTGTTTTAATCTGGTGAAAAGACCATCCGACATGGTGAAAGGAAAGTTGCTCCATCGCGCAATGGCTTTCTTGAATCAGATCCTGCGGAAACCAAGTCGCGCAGAGAAGAACCGCTGGCACTATATCAAGCGCTGCTACTGGGAAAGCATGTGCGCAAAAGATTCGGAGAATAGCTGGCGCAGCTTGAATGCATCGTTTATACATACAGATTCGATTATATACAGATCTTTATATATATATATATATATATATATATTTATACACTCATGGCATTTGCATGCATGCATACATACATACATACATAAATACATACATGCAAACATACATACATGCAAGCATGCATACATACATACACCAATACACCAATACATCAATACATCAATACATCAGTACATCACCCATGTGCACGATGCATATACATCCCCCTGCACACATACAAAAAACAACGTTTGGACAAGCTTGACGAAATTCAACATCAGAAAACGGCTCTGGAGCCGGAGCCCAAAAGGAATCGACATGATCTCATGCAGCCACTTGAGGAATGAATTTACAGAGCTGATCGCGAAACACCGCCCTGGTAGACAAACTGGCTTTTTGGAAGCGGAGCCGCGACTTGATATATATTCCCAATTCAATATAAGATAAATAAGATTGAAAAGAGGCATGGGGCGATGATCAAAGAGTGCGTGGTGAAAAATGATTACGCTCACGGAAAAAGTTTGGACAACTTCAGACATGGAACTCATATAGCACATCAAAGAACACATGCGAGATTTTCGTGCGTGAATGATGATATGTGTTTTTTTTTTGCAGGTGCCATTTGTTCACTTCCAAGTGCCCCAGGCTGCATTTCTTTTTACCCGGGTGCATTGGAAAAAGACATTTCAACAGTTGTTCTATGTTAACCACGGTTTTGCCTTTTATTTTTTAGTTTCACACGTTACAACATTTTTTGTTCTTTCCTCGCGTGAAAATACTATATCAGTTTCCCCGTCCGTAAAAAACATATTTGTGCATTGATAAGTCTTAAATTTAATTCCCCTACATCCACAAATTCATCCCCGCTAAGTCAAACTTACGGGTTACGTAAGTGTGACTTAGCAGAAATACTAATTTTGACTTATCGTAGCTACTAACCTGCGTAAATCCGACTTAGCTATGTTACATTACAGTGCTAATTCACATACTAAGTTTCCTATATATTTACTAACTTCAATAACAAATTACCAGCCACAATGAACATCCAAGTAGTACCTGGTTAGTAACTCTGGTGATCGTAAGATCCCCAATTCGTGGGTTAACCTTTGCGGATCTGCGTAAACTAAAAATTCAAACCATTTACGGTTCTCGGGGTGGACTACCAAGCATTGATACCCCTAGAATCATCTGAAATCCAGGCATCATGTTCATTATACCAACAAAAACTAGTCATTTGTACAACAAAAATCGTGGATCCAGGTGGATCTGAAAATATTTTACAATCTATATCTAGTGGATCCATGTGGATCTTAAAAACATTCTACAATCATCTAAATTCCATGATATATGTTCATTCTCCCTATGGGTTTAAACCCTTCATCCCCGGGCCCCACTTTCTCGACCGTCGAAACTTCTCGTCCCTTCGAGGTCCGAAGAGGGTTTTCCGGAAGGCCTGGCACTCAAGGATTCCGTGTTTCAAATTAGGGATGTTTATGAATAGTAAACCAAATGGTTAATGATGGTTAATGACGGTTATCAATACTGGTTGGTGGTTTCAATTCAATCATGTTTTATTTTCCATAATATATGGTGTAATCCTTCCCATTGACTAATATTTTTAAAAAACCATCAGCCAAAATAGTAAACCAAATGGTTTGAGATGGGCTGTGCAATTGCTGCTACACTTGCAAGGAGGGGCCCCATTAAACTTATGAAACTATTGTTATTTCATTGCCATAGATCCTAGTTACATGATTCAATTATCTGAGTAAATCATAACGACCTCACTGTTTTCCCTTCCTCGAACCATGGTTTATGTATGGGGAATCATCCCCAAATGGCTGCAACTGTCAGGTTAGTGAAATATTTTCATTTCCCGAGATATATGTTTCACTAGGTTTAATTATGGCAATTCCAAGTTTTTGCTGCTGCTTGGGTGAGTGAACATACACCAACTTATAACATATTATAACTCTGGGGGGCCAATTTGTAGGAATTGTGTGTGAATTCATCAGTAAACATGTGACTCAACCACGGCAGAATGGTGTGAATATGTATCTGGTGGTAGGTGCAAATGTTTGCGTTGTTTGAAAAAATCGTTTCGATCAAATATTTTCTCAAAATGATCTAGGGTCAGCTATGTGATGATTGTTTTTGGGGAAATTTGACCAAAATGTGAGTATTTAACAAACAACATGTGGATACCGGATACATCCAACTTCATGTTTGGCGATGATTGTTGTGTGGCTACCACTAACATTTTTTTTCACTACAGATGTCGCTATGAAGCAAACAGTATACGATTTGTTTGTTGTCCTGCAACACTGGCGATTTTTCAGCATATTCCAGTATAATCAAAAACAACATGGTTCCCTCAACATCTAAAACGATAAGGCTAACATCTTCAAAGTTGGTCAATGTGCCATGTCAGAGACTTTCATTCGGACATCGGCGAAAGTGTGAGTGATTGGGATAATATGATTTGCTGGGATTGCGTGAGCTGGGCCTTGATTCCTCGACTGGGTGTATCAATCCAGCAATTTCAAAGGTCTTGGCCATGACAAGCGAAAATTTGTGGGACGTCATTCAACATGACCACTAAACACATTCAGAACTCGGTGTTTGGACATATCAAAGGGGTTTCAGACTGCCTCCCCATGCCCCCACCAGAGGCGAAGACGATCAGAATGCGCAGGAGGAGTGTGGGTGGTTGTCGGGGCACCGTCATAGCCAGGCAGCTTCCACTTTCAGCTGATGATTTTTCTGGATTTGGGTACAGTACACTCAGTCACTCAGTACAGTCAGTACATTGGATCTGGATACTCAGTTGCAGCAAGGTGTAGCAAGGATTCTGTGCATAAACATTATATAATATTGTATAATTATGATAAATAATTATAGTGAATAACCATCAATATTTCAGTTAATGTTGCTCAGTTACATTGGTGTTGCATTGAAAATATGGCCGGGAGCTTCTTGTTTTTTTTTGGTGGTCAGCAGTGAGAGTTTTTCCGTGAGTCACCCCACATGCATCACGGGATGTTGCTCCTCATTGGCATAGGCTTTCACGCTTGCTTGAAAGCGCCAACCAGATTATATTGGTCAGTTATTTCTTTCAATATTGTAGTTCTAGATTTAAGTAGTTCTAAACTCAATTTATCGTCAATTCCGATTCATTCTTCTTGCGTTTTTTTGGGGGAGGGGCTGATTTTTTGACACGTGTGAATGTTTTTTGTTCAAGAGATGGTTATGAAGAGTAAACCGAGAGAGTTTGAGATGGTAAACTGGTACACGTGCAAGGTGGGCATGTAGTTGTAGTCCAGATACTAGACCATTTTGAGGCTTTTGCCAGTATTTTTAACAATCAGGTACCCTCTGGTAAACAAACATAGCTATTGAAAATGGCCATTTATAGTGAGTTTTCCCATTAAAAATGATGATTTTCCATATTTTTTTAATGTTTACCAGAGGGTAATGAGTAATGATAATCAAATAAACCTATGAATTATACTTGGAATTGCCATGGCCCCTGACTCCTAGTGAAATAGTAGATAAGTTACGTTGGTTGAAAGAGCCTATTGACCATAGTTATTTCACCATTAAGAATTTAACTATAGTGAATCACAGCATTAAGCCCATTGAAACATGAGTGATTCCTACCTTAGCTATCATAACCCCAAGTATAGTTGCCATAATTTGCCACAAATCCTAGTGAGATCCCATTAACTGTACACCCCCATCAACTATAGTTATTTCATTGCCATAACTCCTAGTAAGATTACTAGCTTGGCTATCACAACTCCAGTATAGTTCCCATAAATTGCAAATCAATCCTACCGTGAATTCCATCCTCTATAGACCCCATTAACTATAGTGTCATATTAGCTATATTAACTATAGTGAAATCCCATGAACTATAAATTCCATTATTTTACTATAGTCATAATTGCCATACATCCTAGTTATATTGACATTAATATTAACAACAGTTCAGTTTTTTCATGACCAGAGTTAGAAAAACACCCTACTGACCACAGTTATTTCACCATTAACTATACCCTCTGGTAAACATACAAAAAACTATGGAAAATCACCATGCTATTGATGGGTAAATCAACTATAAATGACCATTTTCAATAGTTTTTTGTATGTTTGCCAGAGGGTACTTCTAATTGCCCACCTTATGCTGGATGTCAGGAGGACCCCGAGGTGCGAGTTCCGTATGCGAGCGGAGTTTGATGGTTTCATAGGGTTTTTCCATGGGATTTAATGGCATTGTTGTGGTGGTTTGACAGGATTTGTTTGGTGGTTTGACAGGATTTTCTATGGATTTTAATGGATTGTCATTAGAATTCTCATCTGGTGGTTTCAAGCATTATTTTTATTTTCCGTTTCATATATGGGATGTCATCCTTCCCATTGACGAAGTCCATCATTTTTCAAGATGGGTAGGTATACCACCAACCAGATCATCCATGAACTATAAAATTCCCATTCACCAGCCAGGATTCAAGGGAATGACATGGTTTTCGAAGACTCTTGTGGCTTGGTGGCTTTGTGTCAAGACAATAGAGGACTATATAATTAGTCATGGATTTGTCTGTACCCTTGGGTAATCAAACATCTGCTCCAAGGCACACCAATGTTCTGTCCGCAGGCAGAGGCCGAGAAGTTTTGGCTTCGGATCGAGTTTGCGCTCAGGGGATGGAGTTGGGGGTACCCCCCATAGCGCTGGATGGTTTACCCTCTGGTAATTTGTTACATAGGCTACTGAAAATGGTAATTTATAGATGATCTAATGATCTACCTGTAATTTATAGATGTTACATACTGAAAATGGTAATTTATAGATGATCTACCTATAAAAAAATGTTGTTTTTCCTTAGTAATGTGAGTTTACCAGAGGGTAGAATGGAAAATCCTTTGAACATATGGGGGGTTCCACAAATGGTACCCCACAATGGATGGTTGCTAAGGGAAAATCCTATTCAGATGGATGATTTGGGGGTAACCCTATGACTTAGGAAACCTCCATATCCGACACATGGATACTGTTTGGATTGGATAAACGGATCGTCTTTTATAATCCCATTTATTCAATGGGAATTTCAGGATCCTAAATTGGAGGTACTTACCAAAAAAAGGACCTATGTTTGAGGCTAAGGAAATATACTCCCAAAATATCCCAAAATATGGCCTTATATGGTACAGTACCTCCATTTTAGGTTCCTGAAATAACCATTGATTTATTACTTCAAAATTGTTTAAGGATTGGCTTTTCTCCCAGATTTGAATATGACATACACTTAGGTGGATCACCATGTGCTGCCGTGTCATTTCCAAGATTGTAATGCATGTTTGGTGATTCCCGTGTCTTATCCCATAAACAGTGTTGACACCATTGGAACTTCGTGAGCTTGGAATCCAGTTCCGTGTTGTCCTTGCCAACAATTAATTACAACCGGATCCGATTCGAGCTGGCAAGACATCGTTGTAACATGTTGTAACAGTTGTAACAAATGACGAATTCATGTCATCGTGTAGTCGAATCGTTGTTCCTACAGACAGGGCCAACTTGCATTCCCATATGCTCCACGTATGGAATATGTACCAACATGTGCCCTAAAAATCACAGAAATGTAGGTAAATGTACCATACATGGAGCACATGGGATTAATTAAAACCCGTTCACGCAACGCTTCATCGCTGGCGGCTTCCGAGGCCTTTACCCCCACGTTTTGGGTACATCCAAATCAAAAAGGCCGGGCCGGAGAAGACGGGGGCTAGTTGTTACCATGCTACAGATCTAACCTGATTTGGCATGTTTACTACATGTTTATACCATAAAATGATGTAAAACACAGACCCTTTTGTAGTATGGACGTGTCAATTGTCACAGAACAAGTCAAACAAAACATAGATTTTTGCAATGTTTGAGATGTTGCACTACTAAGCATACCAGTTCGGTGGTGACCCTGGGGGTGTCAAGGTTTCACCTTTTTTTCCCTGTGCAAAAGGCACTTCCACAAGTTCTGAACATCAAAATTCTACTGGGATTCAGTATTTGTAGCATTTTGTAGCATATAGAAATAACTATATTCATCAACATGTTTTTTGTCATTTATATCATATCATTTATTCTATATTGGTCATAATCTTTTCTGATTGATCTTCCGGTTCCTGCCCTGACCAAACATTTTCCTGGCTTTGATGTTCGACCCTGAAGCATTGATACAATCCGTGACATCCATGACGTAAGATGAGGCAAATGCTTCAGCAAAAAAGCTACAACTCTCATAAATGATACTCTAAATGTCGAAAACCCAACATGTTCCTAGGATTTTTCATGGATTGTCCCATGGATTTTCCCATTTTCCCAAGGATTTTCTCCCGCTGTTCGCATCGATCCACGGCATGGCTTGCCTGCCTCGCTGGCGCTCAGCTCACCCGCGATCTCCTGGGAACTGATCGCGACCTGGTGACGGGCGAGTCCAACAATGACCGATTTTTTTTTCGGCGGCGGAGTTGGGAGGGCATTTTCCATAGATTTTCCATAATAAGTCCCATAATCTATGGAAAATCACCATGTTTAAGAACGGTAAACCATCGATAAATGGACCATAGATTCCATAGATTATCCATAGATTATCCATGGATTATCCATAGATTATCCATAATAAGTCCTATGTATATCTATGGATAATCTATGGATATATACTGGTTGGTGGTTTCAAGCTACCCCTCTGAAAAATGATGGACTTCGTCAGTTGGGATGATGATATCCATGTTTTTTTTTTCCGTTAAGGAACTGGTTGGTGGTTTGGAATCATATTATAGTACGGGATAATATACTGATGGGGATTATATCAGTATGGAATATATCATATTATATCAGTTAGATGGGGATTAAGAAATTCATAGTACGGGACAATCATATACTGGTTGTGTGGTTTCAAACATGAATTTTATTGTCCATAATATATGGGATGTCATCCTTCCCATTGACTTTCATATTTTTCAGATGGGTAGGTATACCACCAGCCAGATAAACTGTAGGGTTGATGACTATGAAAAAAAAAGATGATAACAATGATAATCGGACTAAAGAAATCAGCCAGTTCCAAACATGTCCAAGCTATATATTTATAAATCAATCAGACACTCACAAATTCATTGCTGATGGGATTTCATGGTGGATCGCGAGTGATATCACAACGAAAGCTGGGCAAATGCAACAGGATAAGAACATGGGCAATGTATCTTCTTACAATTGGAGGTTTCCTAAAATGGAGGTCCCCAAAATGGATGGTTTATAATGGACAATCCTATTAAAATGGATGATTTTGTGGTGCCCATTTTTTTTTAGGAAACCTCCAATTCCATTTTGATGGGGAATTTATGGTTGGTATCTCTCGAAAATAGCTATGAACGGAATTTGTCATGGGATAGTTTTGGTGATTTCTACCAATGGCTATGTTCGTATGTGATGGGATAGGCATATCTGATGCTCATCATCACCATCAATCCAAGCTATACATACCCTCTGGTAATCATACAAAAAGCTATGGAAAATCACCATTTTTCATAGGTAAACCATCTATAAATGGGCCATTTTCCATGGCTATGTTAAATTACCAGAGGGTAAGTACCCTGTAACCTAACGTGGATGTTGAAAAGCCACCATGAACGTAGGTCATCCTGGGGGAAGTCCATGAGATTTTCCACAGTATTGCCATCGGGTACCCCTCCTGGGTGGCCAGGACAAGCGCTATGCCTTGATTTGCATGCCGCTCTTCGGCAGTTGATGACCTACAAGATAGGGATTAAGTTTTATGGTAAGTGTTTTGTTTTCAAAAGGAAACATTGCTTTTTTGGGGGGGAGGAGGATGTGTTGTAAATTACGTACCCTATGGTTATTTAACATAGCCATGGAAAATGGCCCATTTATAGATGGTTTACCTATTGACAATGGTGATTTTCCATGGCTATGTTAAATAACCAGATGGTAGATTTCTTGTGGGATATGGGGCTATGTTTTCTTCGGAAAGAGTGGTGGGACTCAAAAAATGGATGAATCACCGGCCGAGAATTGGGAACCAACACATTTTTTTGAGTTCCACTGGCTATGTAAGAACGAATCAATGGGGATATCTTCTAGGAATCTATAGTATATATATATATATATATGTGTGTATATATATATGTATCAATGTTTATATATATATATGTATTTATAGCCAGCAATATTGATTTTTGGCTTTGCCCAGAAGTGTCTGTGTACCCAAACATTTGGGGATCAATAGTCGTTCAATTTTTGTGGGGAAGCTGAGACAGGTGAAAGATGAGGCCGCTGACAGCTTGGTGAAAAACGGCCTTGTTGATCACCATCATCTATAGAGGTTTTGAATCACCAGAAATATATTGAGATGACTGGTGAATGATGGTTGGTTAATGATGAATTTGGACATGACGGGGCTACCCTCCGGTGTCATCAACCATGGCTAGCTGGAAAATCCACGCTAACAACTGGTTGCTTTGAAACATGATCTTTAGATGGAGATTTTCCATCGCCATGTTTGATTACCGGAGGACACATGGGGATTGCATAGATATATATATATATATATACATAGCTGATGAATGATGGGTTGATTAGTTCAGGGATTATCAGACCCAATATTTATTCTATGATATTCTATGTGTATATATATATATATATAATGATCGGGAATTCTCATAACCCATGAAGGGAGTCCCATTACATTGGGATTACAGAGGATTTTGTACCCATATGCAAATGAAATAGCCCAGGATCTGGTCAAAATTCCAAAATATGCAACCATCTTCCTTAATTTCTTAGTGGTTGGACCCCAAAGTCACGTTTTCCTGTGCTCCAAGGCGTTCTAGAGAGGTGGCTGAAGCGTTTCTTGGATGGGATTGGATGGTGACTTTCGGTTCGGAAAAGCGACTGGCAAATAGTTTACACGACATTTCTGGGCTAAAATGTATAAGCTTGGTTTCTTCTTCTTTTTCCAAAAAGGGAGGCTTCATTTCCCAGCAACAATTTAATGGTATTGAACTGGGTGAGCCAAGCCTGCTACCATCCCCACTAAAGTCTCCTTGGCTTATCTAGTCGCTTGCAAATGTTTGTTTTGTTTGGGAAGGTAATTTTTAGGTGAAGTGGGGCCAAGTACTTGAGAATCTGTAACAATTCCACTTACATATGGGTCACGAAGGTAATCTCTGGTTTGGTAGATCACTGGGGCATACTGGGACAATATGTTGCCAAAGTGAGAGCATCTGGATTGTAGCTGCAGCCAGTTCTGAAAAAAAGTCCCATCAGCTTGGTATGTTATCTGGGTTTGTCCAAAAATGGAGTGTATCCTCTTCAATATCATGTGTGTTTTTGGCTCCCCTGTTGCATGCCCTCATTCCTATTGATGTAGGTATGATTTAAGTTATCATCTGCATCTATTTGCTGGTTTTCTCCAACATGTTTGCCTGAACCCATGTGCAGTGCTGGATGTTTAAAACATATTCATTGTATATGTATGTATATATATATATATATATATTTATGTACATATATATATATATATATATATGTATGTATATATGTATATATATATGTATGTATGTATGTATGTATGTATGTATGTATGTATGTGTGTATGTATGTGTGTATGTATGTGTGTATGTATGTGTGTATGTATGTATGTATGTATGTATGTATGTATGTATGTATGTATGTATGTATGT
>Ga0126342_10009114_pt1 | contig 17778 bp, 19 predicted proteins | sample Cyp1metagenome_FD_92528 | JGI IMG/M metagenome (GOLD analysis project Ga0126342, IMG submission 92528) | Coral microbial communities from Lord Howe Island, Old Settlement Bay, Australia - Cyphastrea 1 metagenome | ecosystem: Host-associated > Invertebrates > Cnidaria > Coral ... | reverse complement strand
GATATACAGGAGTCCTTATTATAGATGATGATTATATTCTTTGTCATCCAATCTTGAGTTTATGATCCCTATACATCAACCAAACATCGAAAGAATAAAAAGAATATCTTAACGGACAGCCAGATGTATATGTATATGTATATGTGTATGTGTAAATGTATGTAGTATATATATATATACATATGTAAGAAATAGGAAGTAGATACATAGAACATGTATATATGACTATAAGTAGCACGTAGGTGCTTTGAGGGAGTATGTGTGCTACGTAGGTCGTCTAAAACGTAGCATGTACCTAGTGAATGCGAGGCTGGTAGTCAGAAATGCTGCAAAGACCAAGCAAATACGAGGCTGGACCTTGGAAATGCTGCCAATAGCTTGCAAATAGAAGGGAAGGGGGTGCGGGGACCCATCCCATGGGGGGTGGGAACACGGGACACGGGACCATATATATATAATATTTATATATATATGTAGATAGTCTATTTATGTAGTTGAGAAGCTGAGAGCGATTTTGTGCAAAAGTGCCCTAAATCAGATGCTTGCGCCAGTCCTCTGAAGCTTCTTCTGATTGGCACCGGTCTCCCAGGTGACTGCAGCTGCCGTCCGTGGGCAACACCGTGGTGTTGGCATCATCTGAGACGTCAACCTCGAAAGTCATGCTTCAGATCATCTTAAGACTCTCTTAAGATTTAAGTGCACTTGGTGCACCCAGCATGACATAGCCCTTGCCTCTGCCCGGCCTTGTCGTTTCTCGAAAAAAGGAAGTGTCATCATGTAAAAATGATTATATAATAATCAAGGCATTCACCGCTCAGCCAATGAGGGGTGTCAAACACCCCGGGCCCTGGCCATGCCTCGTCATCCTCAAATCCAAAGTCTGCGGGTTGAAGTGGACGCTCCGTTGGGGGTTTTTCCGGTTGGAACGGCTCACAAAGATTGCCTTAGCAAAGCACGAGCATGTTCCACTGCAAGCAGCATCCTTGAGACGGGTGGGGAGCCACGAGTGAAGACTCGAAGACACAATCTCCTTTTGTGACCATCGTACCACTGACACAAAGTTGCGTCAACCAGCAAAGCAGTGCAAAACACCATGTCGAAATATCTAGCCAATCAATCAATTTGTATCAATGTGTGTCATAAGATTCATAAGTTTGAAACGAGGCACTGTTGTCAACAATTCCTAAGGCCTCTTGAGACAGCGCTGGCGGTTCGGATGACGGAGCCAGGCTGTCGGGTGGACCTTGGCATCAGGCCGGGGCTAAATGTGAGCAAGGACCGGAGAACTGACGGTCAGAAGGCAGACATTCATTGAAGCCTATCAATATTTTGCAAGCTCTTCTGCCTAGAGACCGCATGCCATACCTTAAGCACATTTCACATGAATGTCACTCGACTGCAAACAATCTAAGGTTGAGTCGTCAAAATGTGGCAAGTTGAAACCACAGCTTGCCATCATGACAAAGGAACATAGTTCATCAAGGTAATCCTAAATTTGAAATAATTTGAATACCTTTTTTCCTCTATCCGACGCTATCCGTTTTCTTTGGAATACGCATCAAGTTTAATGCCACGCCGAGGGACTCAAGTGCCTTGAGTCCATGGAGGCACCCTCTGAATCTGCCGTGGCTTTCTCCGCCGTCTCCTTGAAAATCACAGGCCGTTGGTGTGACACCTGGTGTGCCTTCATGCTCTATCCTACCATCCCTGCACAAAAAAAATTGCAAGAAATTTGGGGTGAGGATGGCTGAGGCTGTTTGCCTCACGAAACGTTCATGCAAACCTTACATTCAGCAGTGAAAATATTTGCACTTTAGACGCCACGTCCCCAACTGCAGCATTGTGGAGAAAGGAACGGTTTTTTGGGCAAGGTTTGAACATGTTATATATTCACACTCTACACAATTTTGTACAACTTTGCCAGTGAAACACCAAATGAGAAATGCCACTCCTTGATCTGTTCAGGCACAGTGCTAGGTGGAAGCCATGTATTGCCTTGGTGGCAGGAAGTGATCCATCCAGCAAAGCACTCGCATGTAAAAACAACACTATCAACACTCATGTCCATTCATTTCCAACATTGTCTGTCCCATCTTGTGCAATCGCTTTGCGACATTTTGAATGAAGGAAATGAGCCTGTTGGGCGAGAGCGAGGCCTATACACTGATTTTGTCAGTAGCATGTTTCAGCATGTGGATGTGATGTGAAATTCCCAATCAATTGGCATACGGAAGTAAAAGCCAGTAAAACAGTTCAGACTTTTCCTTTCACATTCGTACGCAGGGAGTGCTTTTGGGTAATTACCCCATAGAGCAACAAAGCCAGGATGGCAACAGGCAACAATCTAAACCCAAAAGGCCAAGTTTTCACATGGCCAAGACATGAAATCTGACTCTGCGCTACCCTTGTTCCTCGCTTTTTCCAACGAAACAGCAGCTCCGAAGGATCTTCGCCTTCAAGCGGGTCCTCTTTTGACCCTCTTGATCATCTGCAAAAAAGGAGAGCCGCCTTCTCTGTATACATTGGGTTTTCTTTGCTGCATGGTTGTTAAACTATTGGTCTGGCCGCCAGTCTGGCCCAATTCCATGAACTTGATGCCAAAAAGGTGATAAATACAGATGGAATCAAATGGATTCAAATGGATTCAAATGGATCAATTGTATTCAATATTACTCAATTAATTATGGGAAATCCTACGGCCGCTCACATGTGTTGTTTCCATGCTTTGATCGTGGATTGGGCTTTTGAACCTGATAGAGTTGAGTGGATTTTTGTATGCTGTGGAATGCGCACACTCTTTTGAGTACATTGCCATACATTGCCATAATTTGCCATATCTCTGTATACTACGTATAAAGATGTGTATAAAGTATAAACGGGCATGTGGCCTGTAGATAATTTACGTGGCTGTAGATGGTTCAACGACCTTGAACTGAATAATATTGAACGTGGATCTCCTCATGCACGGCCTACAACTCAAAGTGCTCAATTATGATATGGGCTTCCGGAGCCCGCAGGGCTGAAGGACTATGCTCAAGCCACAGTTGTCTCTGACGTCATGAGCAGTCTCCAGCAAAGAATATGCACAGAGCACAGCTAGGGCCGCTAGGGCTGCCCCGCAAATTGCGGTGGCATGATATGCAGCGGCTGGTAATACTGCGGATACTGGATGGGCTGCATCTGAGCCATGGGGCCTGAGGGCATTGCCGTCAGGGCTGCTGGCACCGGCATTGGCGCCTGCATAAATGGCATTGATTGCATTGATGGCATTGATGAGGTCGTAGGCATGGGTGTTTCATCCATGATGGGGCGCTCCTCGTCCTGAGGAGCTGCTTTCAAGGCTCTCGTCTTCTTGGGTTTCCTTGCAGCCAGGAAGTAGGTAGCACCAGCTATGCCAAAGATTGCACCCACCACGCCCGCGATAGCAAGGAGCCCCAGGAGGAAGGTGGCTGCATCACTGCGTTTGGACACCGTAGAAGCTCCAGCAACCAGTGTCTTGTCCTTGCCTCCCAGGCTATCAGCATCATGCAAATCCTTGGCTCCCGACTTGCCCATATCGGAGATGGCAATGGGGCCAGAGCGTCTGAAACTGGATGCGGCGGCGGGACAAAGTCTGGGCCCACTGATGGCCATTGGATCGTCCCTGACCTCCGCATCAGCATCTGAAACGAGCCAGCAGCCACCTGACCGAGCTGGGAAAGTTCCAGCCCATCGTGAGCCGAGCAACGAATCAAACTTACCAGTACAGTCCAAGTACCAAACAAAAACAGCATCCGACTATTTCACATCTTTGAATTCAGAAGTATAGGCTGCAATTATTTGTATCGCTCTAGCTGTCTTACTCCGAAATTCGTTAATGGACATCTCTCCCGCTCGCCGCATCAGGGAGACATGCACAATGATATCAATCTTCAATCCAACTTCAAGTTTATCTATTTTTATAGGACCAATACCTCTGTCAACTCACACATATCAATCAGTCTGCCCATCCACATCATATTACTATATATATATATTACTCATCGATCAGCAGGTTCAAGGTTCCAAAAATCCAACGGATAGGAAACACAAACCAATATCAATGAGAATGCGGTCGAGGGAGGGAGCGGCCTTTTAGTGGCGTAGTATCCCCCTTCCAAGTGAATTTCTTACATGTGGGGTTCGCTGCACAACTCTGCTGGCAAGATATCGCGTTGATCACATAGAGGCCGTCAGGGCCACTGCTAATCTTGTCGGCCGTGACCTGAGGTGAACTGGCAACTGGCCAAAACCAGCTGACTCGCTGGTGGCTGTTTTGGTGTCAATGGATTGCTCCTGGTTTGAAAGAGAAAACACATGTGTTTTTCGAGTGACCCCCTACCAACTCACCATCTATTTGATATAAATTTGACAACTAGTATGGCGCTTTATCTGGCACATATTGCGACATTTTATCTGGAATTCTATCTGGCATATATTTTCTGACATTTTATCTGACTTCTTTTTCTGACATTGTATTGATTGTATTGTATATATCATAATATATCTATCCGAAAGAGGAAGCTGTTCGTGTAGAGGAAGCTGGCGAGCACGATGTGTTGGCGAGGAAGCTGGCAAGCAGAGCAGAGAAGAAGGAAAAGGAGAAGGAACAGGCCAGAATAGGAGGAGGAGAAAGAAAGAAACAGCTGACACCAAATCTAGAGACTATCACCTCGCAGGCGGGGAAAAATGATTCTGCAACCAGTTGTTTGAGTGCAGTTTGACATTAAAAACAAAACCTGTCTATAAGTATCTTTGAGAGGAGGACTAGCAACCAAATGTGTTTTGATTTCAAAGGGTAGGGGGTAGCTGTACCTGCAGCGATCTAATATAGCCCGAGCCACATAAGCCTTGCCCCTTTCAGAACAGCTTGGCTTCATGTCTGTGGGGTCTGACATAGCCATTGCACCGGCCACCAGAATAGCGAAGCGAAACATGATGGGTTTTTTGAAATGATTGGAGGCGCCCAATTGCAGGAACTGTTTGTTTCAAGCAGGCTTGGGCCAAGCAAAATCAAGCAAACTCCGACATGATGGATTGATATGGATTGATATGAGCAATCTCGGAACTCAAGGTTCACAAAAATGACATCAACACATTTGAGAAGGTCGCATTCCCTTGCCGCAAGTTTGCACAAAAATATTGCAAAATTTGGGGTGCATCGCCTAAAGGAAAATGATGTGTATGTGATGTGTATGTGCAGGTGCGCCAAGGTGCAATGCAGTAGGTCAACTTCTGCACCGATTCGGTGCGCCGCGTTCAACATGGAGATCCAGCGAAACGCTTCTGACTCCTCCTCTGCTTCTAATCGAAGCCTGCAGAAACAAGGGATTGGAAATGATTGGAAAGACATGATTCATCACATGTTCTGGAGCTGTGGGAAATTGAGGAATCATGAGTAACCAGTTCAATCATCCTCATGGCTGCTCACAAGAATTCATGCAATTAGGATGTCCTTATTGCAGCAGTGGCCATGCAAGTTGATAGCTGGCCTCTTTCCTTTGGTGCGCACAGTAAACGGGTAGCTGCCCGGTAAGCACCGTCTGGGCCGTGAATGACAATGCTGTCCACAATCCTCAATGGCAATGGTCATCACGAAATATCACAAGGGTTCACAAGGAACATTGCAGCAAAAACTCATAAAAACTCTACATGAGTCCTTGACAACCAGGGGTCACAAGCTTTAAAAGCTATATAGACAGTCAACACAGGCCGGTTGTGATCTTGTGTACAAAATGGTATATACTTATGCTTGCCTACTCTCTGTACCTTACAAGGAAAAACTACTGCCTCAGCCTGACTTGATCCATAGAATGCAGATTTGTTTTTCCTCTCTCTCTCTCTCTCTCTGGATTCTGGTGAAAAGTCAAGTGACTGTCTGTCTGCCTTTCACAACCCGGCCATGCACTTTCGATTTACTGATTCATCCAGTATTTATATTCGAAACCATTCGGTTCAAGAGGATGAAGAGAATTGCATGCCTACCATTCCTATACCCATTGCAGCAGCATTCCTCTATATTTTATATAGGTGCTGCAATATCTTCTGAGGATCAAATTATAGAACTCGCTATTGTTTTTTTGCGTTTGCATATGTTTGCATTCTGTTTGCATTCTGTTTGCATTCTGTTTGCATTCTGTTTGCATCATTCTACATCTGTTTACCGCACCCATCAAGCAAACGACTCCAGAAGAACATATTAATGCAACCGAGGCTCAGCATCAGGCTCATAACTATGGCCCAGTTGTGCCCCTAAGATGTCTACGAAAGGGATGGGTGTGGAGGCCTGAAACGAGCTGCTGAAGTTCGCTGAGAGAAGTGGCGCCAATGCCACAGGATTTGATGAAACGCTAGCGACAGTTGCATAAAACAATGCCTCAAACTGCATCAGTCACTAGAGGGGTGATAAACATGATTTCTGATTTCTAGCAGCATATAATATATATATATATACAGCCGTACTCATAACACCAAACCTCGGGGCATCTGATACCTACAGTACATAAGTGTCTGACCCTTCTCGAACAGCCATGTCTTTCTTGAGGAAATGCCACACATACCGCTCCTCCAGTCCAACAGTCTCCTGGCCTGAGCCTGCCGTGATTCTGTGTAAGTATAGTAGAAGATTCGCTTGTCAAAGTCCAGAATGAAAAACCTGAGGAAACGGAAAGGCGGAAACATGTTTTGGAGTGTGAACCATCACAAGTGACACAAGTGGTTGTGATAGCAATGTGGGGCACTAGCTGCAAGGTCTCATGACCACCACGGGAACGACAAGACACAAAGAAGTTAGAAGTATGATTTAGCAATCCCCACCTCCTTTTACTTACTAAACATACCCCAAATACTAAAAACTAGCGGGTGTGCGCTAAATTTTGGAAAGTTTCAGACTGGCCAATTTGATTTTTAATTGATCCCCTTTCGAGAACAAATTTAAAATTAAGGTCCCATTTCAGGGTTTTACCCCCTAATAGTATAAAAACTATTCAACCCTTATTAGGGTCCGTCTTTTAAGGTCGGAAAAAAAATAATTTTATATATTAAGGTTTTAAATTATTATATAGGGGAAAGCTCCGAAATCCAATTTTGGGCAATCTTTTAATTAGATTTTAAAAGGAAATCTAATCGGTTTTGAAATAGAAAAAACATAATATTAGGGTTAGGGGCAAGCTTCGAAATCCAATTTTGGGCAACATATAATCTTAATTAGATTTTAAAAGGAAATCTAATCGATTTTGAAATAGAAAACATAGTTTTTTTTATATTATATAAAGAGTTTTTAATTTAATATTAGGGGAAAGCTTCGAAATCGAATTGTTGGCAATATTCTAATTAGATTTTAAAAGGAAATCAAATCGATTTTGAAATAGAAAGAATTAGTTTTTATATTAGGACTTAATTTAATATTAGGGGAAAGCTTCGCACCCTAATACTAAATACCCCCTAATACTAAAAACTCCTCCAGGTGTTTATTAAATATTTTTGGGGGAGGGGGGGGCCGCGGTTTAGTAATAGGGGGAAGGGATAGTAATATATTATATATATATATTATAATTATTAAACAACAAACATCAACAAATAAACATCAAGCAACAGCACAAACATGCACAAACCACATCGAGGCACCTTCGTCCCATACTCTGGAACCACTTGGCATTGGAACCATCACTCCGCGCTTTGATCAGCCATGCTGAAGCTCGACCCTTTTGGGTGAAGCGGGGATCATTCGTACTGGCTCGCTTCGGCTGGGCGGCCCGCATCGGACCAGGGGCTATACCGTTCTCTACGCTCGTCCTGGATGGGCTCGTCCTTGTCACCCCCCGTTCTCTGCGCCTGGAGGCAGTGCGCTCGTTCTTGCCGCCCTGATTTTCGGCGGCTCAAACGGCTCACAGCTCCAATGTCGCGCTCTGCTTCTGCCTTTGAGCCTAAAAATATCAAAGACCATTCAACCATGGCCATGTTCCATCCATTTCCAATCATGCCACAAAATGCCAAGACACGTGAATTTTGACCTCTGAAATCTGCCTCTTGCACCCAACAAAGGCTACAAACATGTAAACCATGTAAAATCATGTAAATATACACAGGGAACACTATATACAACAACAACATTGGAATCTGTCAGCGTTTCAAAATTTACATGCAATATCATGCAATATAATACCACCAGCCACAATATGCGACAATATCGACAATACATCGTTGTCAGGAAGGCATTGGAGACCAACTCTATAGCCTTGCACTTCAGAGCAATCATGAAAGTATGACCGCTGCATGTCGCGGATCAGCAGATCCCAAATTGGATGATATTGGATGTTGTTCAAAGCAAGGACTGTGTTTTTCCATTAGCTTGCTCCCATCTGGATCCGAAAAAAACATTATTTCGTGTACTGGATGGTCGCCCTCAAGCAACAGGCCGGTCTGCAACAACTATTGCTCCTGAATTGTAGACTTGGTCCTCCAATGACAAACCAGCGTTTGCTACGCACTTTGAATTCTTCCTGGTTGTCCACGGAAAATAATTCAAAAGAAAGACTGCGATCAGCAGGCAAAAGGAGACGAATTGAAGCAGTCGACCTAAATCGACCTAATATCTCCATATTCCAATTTGAAAAATGTTCAAAGTTGCAGCATCGTTTTTTAGCCTCTCCTGAGCCTCTTCTTTGGAAGCCCTGCAGTTGCAGTGGAACCAAGTGAAAAACAGTAACTCGATGTGACATAATTGGCCCTTCACGTGAATCACATTATATAGATTTCCTATATTTGTTGTGAGTGCTTTGTTTAAAATATTTTACAATACCCTTTTATACCCTTTTTGGGCCATTGGCTCTGCTCTGCACAGTCTCGAGTTATCTTTTAGAATACCCCTCTGAAGAAAGCTTGCTGACCTAAACCACAGACATGACACCCCGTTCAATCGTACTAATCAATCTTTGTGTCTATGCTTGAAATGAGCGAGTTCACTGGTCACCTTCGTTGCGTTGCAGCCCAAAAAAATACCACATATACTATATATTACGTTTTGTTTGCACTTTTGTCCTAACACCACGCCTTAAAGCAATGTCACCAATGCTCTGCTTGTACTTTGGCCGTGGCACAGCTGACACAACTGAGGAGTACCTGCAGCCACCTGGTGAAATTCAAAGCAGCAGGAAAATGAAGGCCCAAAGGCAGCGAGGGAAAAGAATGTGTATTTACAGCGTAAAACGGTAAAACACGACTAAACACATACACAAAACAAGTTGCATTAACATGTGATTTACATTTCGCACAGGCAAATCAACAACTAATTGGTATGGAGGGACCAAGGCATGTAAAAAGGATTTGCCAAACATGAAGCTCCATCATCAAATTACAAAGGAGTCATTGCTCTGAATATCTTTGAACCATCTTGGCGGGCACAGCCTTCCTCCCGTTCTTTGTTCAGGGCCAGCCTCGTGGTGCCCCTAGAATGCCACGGATGGCTGGAGCGATTGTCTGCATATGACAGGCGCATGAAACAATCGACCGGGCGTAGTCGTAGTGCATATTTGGACGATTTCCACATCTGAAATGAGGCGACAAACAGAGATAGATGTCCTCGCTCAAAAACCAGTGCTCCGATGTGATTCTGATGTGTTGGCAAGTTCTTTGCTGCCTCCTTGCAACAAGAACAGAAGAATTGCATAGAATTGCAATCAATCTACCTGATCCCTATCATTCAAAGCTGTGACTGTGCTAGGTGGGACGGTCCAAAACGATCCAAACATATAAGAATTTATAGAAGGGGGGTGCGCATGGAGAAAAATCTTGGAACACCTTGCTTTGTTTTTTTTTTTTCCTGTGCTTCATGCTGAGATACCCTCAACGGAGGTGAAAGCTGCAGTAAATGAGTTTATGTCCATCCTCTAACATTGACACGAGTTGGCGATGAACAATGCGACTCTTGCCCTTCACACTGCCGTTGATAAAAAAATCACACAAACCGCAAACATGTAAGATTGTGATCACACGAAACGATATCAAGAACATTCAAGAACATTCAAGAACCATACCAATACTACCGGTAGGATGCGCCAACCCACATTGCACCTTGCATTTTGCTGCACTGCTGGCTTCTCGGTCCGTCAAGGGTTGCGAAAAAAGTCCAGCATTCTAGCCGAAAAGGAGGTCATTTTCACCGCCCGCTGAGGTGAAGGCAAACCATGCTTCAACTGAACGGAGAATATTGGAAAGGTGTATGTCACTAGGATCCCATATCATCCACTTCATAAATCTTCATAATATAACCCAATATCAACCAACATCAATATGCCAGAGCTGTTCGGTGATTCTTAATTATACTTTGGCATGCTGATGAGCTGATGATCTTAATGGAACGGGAGTGCCATACGCTCTAATAGGAGATTCCTTCCCTTGTGGCGGTTTGCCTCCAGCTGCAGCTGCACAGCAGTTTAACTGCTTGCTGTCAACGGTGGTCTATACAACCTCGTTCCTCGTCCGAATGGCGGACCAAATGCTTGTGAGTCCTGGTGAAAGCCAACCTGGCGGTCGCAACACGTTTGCTTTACAGTTTTACTGTATCTGCACAAAGGCCTGGACATGGTATGGGGCCTCCGCCCTTCCCTTCAAAGTGCTGCTTACGAGTAAGCCATGGCTATGACTCATGGATAATTACTCATGGCATCTCAATGGACAAATTGGACAAACAATCAATGATCTGTCAAAAGTTTCTACACAGCATGCACCGAACACGCACAAAACTGTGTCTTGAGACCCGCAGGCAAGACTTCCACCATCAAGGCGGCCCAAATGCCCAGCAGTTCAAGAACTTTGGAGCGAGTACCATTGGCGCAACTTCCCCAAAGCCAAGAAGAAAGTAATTGGAAGTTAGAGTTTGTTGCCGAATAGGACAGTGTGGATATGAAATAAAAGAGGCTGGCTCAACTAGAGATAGTATTAGAATTCTGGTCATGAGATGACATATTATTGATTCATATTGGCCATTGGCTATGGCAAACTTTGCGCTTACCTTGCACCGCATCCAAAGGCTATATAGGTTAGATAGATAGGTGCAGAATGGTGCACTTATAGGTGCAAGAGGGGCTGGTGAACAGCAAGACAGCTGCTATGATGCCGGGATGCTTGATTCGTTGCAAGCTGGGCACGAGCTGTCGGCTGCATGTGCTGGAAAGCCAGGTGACAGGTGACATGTCCATGTCCTGTCTTTGCCTTACTTTGTTGCTCAGAGTCCGCTGCCCACCTGAGGATGCTATCTGTATTTCAAATCTTTCAATTTAAAGGATGCAAAACAAGTGGAATCCAGCACTGGGTAAAACAATTGGGATGCCAATAGCTACAGTGCCACAGGATCCAGGTCTACAGCTCATGACTCTTTGTAATACATCACATGTCACAAGTACTGGATGGCATTTAAGCCCCTCTGCCACCAAAGTCATGGAATTCCACGATGAGCGGCTGTTGCTTCAGGCCAATATTGGTAGAATTTGGAAGAGTACGTCGACGTTGCGCCAGCTCCCAAATTCCACGACTACGCAAGCTGATCTTGGAACAGCCATTGCAGAAATGTATCGATTTCTACGGTACCCCTTGAGGTACCCAAGGCAGAGAACAGAGACTGAATCATCGCGTCAGTCACACCTGTGATTGCCGCAAAAAAGGGAGAGAGACAGTGGCAGGAAGCGAAGGCATCACACACACATGCACTAGTCATACACTGTGCACACACAAACCCTCTTTACCCTGGACCCGCACCTTTGTCCAAAGCCTCCAGCAAGGCTTTCATCCCCACTGCGTTCAGCTGCAAGGTATGTCTCTTCAAGATCCGTTGCAACTTCTGCTGCGAGCCTAGCCAAATTACATCCAAATGACCAACGGGTGGCCAGAGTCCCATAGTGCATGATCCTTGAAAGAACAGCGGCTCAAAGTCAACAAATCCAAGATTGCTGCATGGGTGGTTCAAGTGAAGCAGCACAGTACCAATCGCACTACCCGTACTAGTATATCAGTTCCAGAACCCCTCGGCACCTCTGGCTCCTTTGGCCAATGGCAGGTTCTCAAAGTCATCGCCCTGTCATTTAGTGCTTGTCTGGATGTCCACCAGGTGAATGGCATGTTGACATGAAAACCAGATGCTCAATGGCATCTCATGGCGCTGAAACTTGATCACCGTGCATCTCGAAGGACGTACATTAATATCATTAATTATGTTGAGGAAAGTGGGCGCGTGACTATGCCCACCAGAAGCTATCGCCATCGCCCATATCTGCCCATATCTGCCCGACATCGGCCATGGCCTGAAAGGCAGCGAGCAGGGCCTGCGCCACACCTCGATGCCATGGCTTGGAGGATAAAGCACGGCGCAAAGCCCAGTGTGCCTCCAGGTCCACCTGGCCCAGTTCCACGATAGCCCTCCTAACATATTTGCTTTCGTAGCTCTCACCTCCCACGCCTTCAAGTCTAGGTCATGAACTTCAAATTCTACAACCGAGATCACAATTCAATGATATGGATCACATACATTTACATACATTTACATTTAATACTTTACATGCATATTTACCTGCTGCACTTGGATTTCGACTGACGCGTCTTCTGAAAGGACCTGCAGCTCCGGCAGCTCGGGCTCATCGCCGGAAGCATTCTCACGGTGTTGCTTGGTGTCTTCCACGAGGTGGATCAGCTGTGACTGACGCGACTGGAAGCTGAACATTGGGAAAGGTGAAACATGGTGAAAGCATCACATCAATGGCAGCTGACATCAACCGACTAGTCTGCCAAAATTAATAAGGCAAGAAGAGTGAATTCAACTCCCTCGGCCTGGTGTGTTTTGTGGATATTCTTGTGATACATTTTATGATAGCTTTAGCTTCACTAGATTGCTTCTTCGACAGAGCTTTGTTTTTGCTACCCCACCTCCCTCCCCCCTCGACATATACCCTATAGATCCCTATAGTCAAGCATAGTCTAGTCTCGTCTCGTCGCGTCTCTTCTCAAGCAAACTAGCACTGAAGCACTGAACTTGTTTACATCATCGTCTCGGTGGTCATCGTCCTCCTCCTCCTCATCATCAGCTTCTTCATCATCATCATCATCATCAGAATCATCATCATTATCCATCATCATCATCAGCATCAGTATCAGCATCAGCATAATCTTCTGTTTCCTGCCTTCATCCTCCTTCATCCTCCTTCATCCTCCTTCATCCTCTCATGTCCGTCTTCTCTCTTCTCTTTCTTTCCGCCGGCTCGCCCCTGTGATGCGTTTTCTCCACTTCCAGGCAGAAGGTACGTTCTAACCTGCCACTTTTGCGTCCAACACTTTCCATAAGCACCTGCCACCGCTGCTCTTCTTCTGCAGTCACTGCCTTCTCCGCATGCACTCTCACAGGCATGCCGCTTGCATCTACATACTTCACTCCTTTCTGTTCAATCTTCACGGTCTTGCACACACCAGCTTCTACACAAATCAACTTTTACACCAACCAGCTTTTACACAAACCCGCCGCTTTTACACAAACTCACTTTTCCACAAACCACCTTTTACACCAACCAGCTCTTACACAAACAAGCTTTTACACACACACAAGCTTCTACACAAACCAACCTTTTAGACCAACCAGCTTTACACAACCCCTGCTTTGGGTCTGTAGGCCACAGGCCACAGGGCCGGAATGCCGAAGGCCGCTAAATAAATAATATTACCATGTATATAATGTGTACAGTAAGTTGTGTGCGTATGTCGAAATAAGGCACAGATCCTCCTGCTCACACTGCATCTTTTGTTGTCCTTTCGCAGCGACGGGTATCGATGGGTTCTGTTGCAAAGAACGTTGGCTCAGCAAATGCCTTCGCAATGCGAAGCAACCGGCCATTTAAACTGCTGGCCAAGAGTAAAGCCGCGCAGCAGGCCGCCTACGGCAAAGAATTAGACCTCCAGCGCACAATGCCCTTCAAGCATGGGAAAACCTTTGCAGCTTTAACGCCCTCCAGGCGCAATCCTTCGAAGATATCATGTAGAATCAATTGCGTGCTATTGACTGTTGACATCTGTCGTAGTTGAATGATTTGTTTTGCTATTTCAAGGTATGTCTTGCTTCTGTGCTTTTCTCCAAAGGCCGGGCCCTAGCGACTTGACTGAAGTTCGTGGTCGCAGGCCTTTCCCAAAATGTCTTTGGCCGACCGCGGCCAATGCGCGGCAGTCTGTGGCCAAGACTTACAAAACAAGCTTGTGCGGCAATGTCTTTTGTGGTCTGCCAGCCACTTGAGCTGTCAGCTTCCTTGGGAGACCTGTAAGTCCCCAGGTTTCCTGACCCCCAGGAGGCAGGATGGACATGAAAATGAAAGCACACCTTGAATTCCAGAAAATGGTCATAAAATGGAATTATTTTTTACAAATGAGTTTTGTGCTGATGTCGACGGCTAAGTTGCAAGCTGAAAAAAAAGTGTGCCCCAAACAAAAAGAGACACAGTTGTCTCAAGCAAGGCTGAGTTACGCCAGTCCAAGCCTTTGCTGGAAGCCTCCAACAGCAAGCCCTCGTGCACAGAACTACGAAAACCACGCGTATGCTAAGACTTGTGCTTGGCGGCCCAAGTACCGGTACAAGGTAAATCAAAGTGGTACAAATATGTCAATGTACAAATTTGCATAAATTTGCAAGATCTCAGCACACCAGGACCCGTGCCGTGCTGTGAGGCACTGAACTTGGCTTTAAACAATCATATTCCCATTCAGAAAGAATGAGCAGCTTCCTGCAATGCTCACTCGGGGGCGGCTGCCTTGATGTCTGCTGAGCATCCCTCCTCGAACTTCTTGAAATTGTCCTGCACCACGAGCAAGGACTGCAGTGGCAAATAATTACCGGGGATTCGAATGTCAGCATGTCTTATTCATCATTCATCTTCGTGCTGGTATTCAAAGCTGTCTATTGATGTGTGGCCTTCCGTTTCAGGCCATGGCCAAGTCCGGCCTTGAACAGGTGAGACAACTTTGCGGACATCTTCTCAAACTCTGCCTGGTCGGACCTCAACGTCACCATTTCACCAAACCGCACAATATTGCACAACAATTTACAGCAAAATCTAGCCTTCGAGTCCTTCAAACAGCTTGACAGGCAAAGTTGCATTCATTCACGGAAAGCTATGTTTTCGTGGCAAAAATGAGGCAATAGCAACAATGAAACTAGGAAGCCGGAGGTCATTCACAACAATACGGAAACCACACTAGAGGAAGATGATGGAAGTGTAGTATACAAACTACAAACGAAGACTAAACTGATTTCGTAGCACGACATAATTTTGAATGGTAGAAGCGGCGTAGAGGCGGTATGGGTGGCAATGATACACCAGGACAACAGGATGATAGCAAATGGATGCAAATGGTATGCCGGCAACCAAAGTCGTAGTCGCAGTCGTGGCTGGTCGAACTGTAGCAAGTGTTGACCGAGAAACCAAGTCTTGTTTGGCATCAAGATCTTGGAGTCCACGTTGGGGCAGGTTTTTGGCACTTGCAGGTTGAACCTGGAGTGCACTGAACATCCGTTCACAAAATGACATGAGGATTGAATGTTACAACGCATGTTAAGACATATTCATAAGTACAGTGTTACAGTATATATCAGTATATGGTGTTCTCTTTTTGGCTGGTGTTCATATGTGTTCATCAACTATTTTTCATGGCTTCTGGACATCCCAGGTTTTGACCCGTCACCACATCGGGTATATACAGAGTGGCCCCCCAAAGCTCCAGTGGCAACCTGACTTGACAGAGCGGGAACCAAAGGTAGAGCAAGGGAAAATAAGGGAAGTAAGAAAATACAGGAACGCCAAGAGACTTTTTGTGCAATCATGAACAGAACACAAAGTCACGATAACAAGAATGAACATGATAAAAGTGATGACAGCAACAGCGATAATGATTGCAATGATGGGATGGCAAGGAATGACGCGAACATGACTTTGATGCTTGTGATTCTGGATGCTCATGGATGTCGACAATGTCTTGTTGCGCCGCATTCAGGGATTGATAGCTTCGTCTCTAAAATCATGCTGGAGCCTGGAGCCACATTTACACCTACTAGTAGCTGAGAGCTATACTTGCAAGTGAAATTTGCTGCTTTGCTTTGGGTGATGTGGAACTGTTGTGATGCTGATCTTGACGAAATGATTCTGAAATTGAAGTGAGTAACAAAATACACTGATGCTCGGGTCATGATCATGATGACGGAATAATGCTGCCATGGATGGCGGAACATTGCATTGAACAATGCGACGATAACGCTCTGCCATGCTGACGACGACCAATGACAACCCCAATGACAAATGATGATGACACACCGGCAATGATGGCGAGGCAAAGGAATGAGAGTTCCGACCTGAGGAGGGGGTGAATGATTGATTTATTTCATTTAGAATTTTTATAAGTGATAATGATAGTAAGTGATAACATTCATCCCACGTATTGTACCAATGCCACGAAATTCACGTACCGGTAGCCAAGGCTATCTTCCTGATGAAAAGGTAAATACAAGGTCACAAGTCGGTCACAAGTTTAAAACACAAAGATCGTTGGATCATATGATATATAACAGGATCTGTTCAAAATAACATCTTCTCGAAAAAGTACTTAAGCCATCTTAAGCCTTCATCTCCAGCAGTGAAATCCTGCTGACCCCTCCTAATTTAGAGTTTGCAAAAATTGTAAATGGCTGCTGCTATCTACTTCGCGCCACTACCTGGGCATGCACAATGGCCTTGGGAAGTTCTCATACTCGGCTTTTGCCAAATCGCCAGAGTGAATCGCATCAATGATGGCCCGTGTGTCCTACACATTCCAAGAATGGCACATTGCTGAGCTCAAGTCGCTTTGCCATAGGTCATGTCGTGACTTCATTCGTGCACGGACGCATCCCTGTGGCTTACAGCTCGGCTAGCCAGGTCCTTCAAGCTCATGCGGTGGCCTGCGCCGAAAGCACCACCAGTCCATCCCGTATTGATGAGCCAAGCATTCACGTTGTGCTTCGCCATCCTTGGCCCACATGGACAAAAAGATACAAAATATGGTGCAAACTTCCAGGGTTTCTTCTGAGGGTGGTTCAAACTCAGACTGTTGCCTTTGTCTTCATCTCAGCATTGAGTTCCAACTGGCCAGCACCAAATTTGAGGTCGCAAAATGATACATGCAGGATGTTAATTTATATATACCATGCGCTTCAAGTACCTGTAAAATCTTCATACCTTTCTGAAAACATCGTGTTTGCATACCTGAATATCAAAACATCGTGCTTTGCTCAAAAACATCGTGTTTTCTCACAATCTTATGTTTTGAGAGAATAATGTGATAATTTGGTCTTCGGTGATTCACGATGGGTTGATTAGCGCTCGCATGCCCTCGCTGCCCTAGTGGAAGGAACATATCCGTCTACCAACTTAACTCTGCTTTGGTGAAATAATTCCAAGGCTTTCGTTTGGTGTGGGTGTGACCAGTGTTGAGTAGGTTACCACTGAACATCGATGAATCTGGTTTTAATTTTCAGTTTTGTGACATTTGGAGCCACATCCAAGCCTACCAGCGAGGGAACTCGTATAAACAAAGGACCCATGAATGGTTTGGATTGGATTTTTAAGGTGCCGCATTGATTTTTTTTTTCCCAAAAGCATCTCCGATGCTTGGGTTCTCGTTTAGTTGCACTCGCCGCGGGGGAGCGAGACTGAGTGGTCGACGGAGATGTGTTGGAAGGAAGGAAGGAAGGAAGGAAGGAAG
>Ga0126342_10009113_pt1 | contig 17779 bp, 15 predicted proteins | sample Cyp1metagenome_FD_92528 | JGI IMG/M metagenome (GOLD analysis project Ga0126342, IMG submission 92528) | Coral microbial communities from Lord Howe Island, Old Settlement Bay, Australia - Cyphastrea 1 metagenome | ecosystem: Host-associated > Invertebrates > Cnidaria > Coral ... | reverse complement strand
GTGCTCCCTGACGAGGCTGGAGCCCCGGCTCCTGGTCGATGCCGGGACATCCGCCTCGTTCTCGACGATCTTCACCAAGAAGACGTGCTCAGGTGTGCCACACAGCTTTGGCATGGACACCACAGTATCATCCCAGTTGCTCCAAGACTCGTCCACTGAAGGACCATCGCCAAAACCCTTTCTCTTGTTGGACTTTTGCGTAGCCTTCCTCTTTTCCCTTCGTCTTTGTTTTATCTCATAAGGAACGTAGGCACGCTTTGCCTTCCATATCATATCTGAAGGTTTCAAGTGAACAAGAATTGGGTTGTGCGCGTCTCTGTCTGTAGGTGCAACCCTGAAGATGTTGTGGTCACTGGACAAGCAAGTTTCATTAACCCTGAATGTAAACTCACCAGCAAAGTCCATGTGATCTTGATCATCAAAATAACTCATCCTTTTGTCCTTGTGATGCCTGATGAGTTCACGACGTAGTCCATCAACTTGCTAGTAATCACCAGACACTAGAGCTTCTTCTTCTTCTTCCTTCTTCTTGAACATCTTGTTTCACAAATATCTGACTGTACTCAAAGTGATCATATTGTGAGAAGAAACTCTTGACTTGTGGAGTCTTGAAATGCACTTGGCTCATGTACCATGCAACATCTTGTAGATCGAGAATGAGATGAGTACTAATGGCTGTCTTCAAGACCATTTTTCTCATGCCAGTACGTGCACAGGACAAGTAAGCCTTCTCTGGAGTAAGTTCGAATTGGAATCCAAGGTTTCTCATTTGTGGAAGTGACATCAACAATGGGACATCACCTTCTTCGACAATGTCGAATTCTGTGAACTGAGTCTTCCATCCATTGTCATACATGAATATCACAAGCTTCTCAGTGCACTTGGATTGTTGGGAATTTGCAAACAAGAATCTTGAACTTGCTGGCTGAATTTCATACCAGAGTCCACTGTTTGGATGTGAGTCAGCATACCTGCAAAACGCTTCAACTGCTCGTCGAGAGCCCATAGCTCTTGTGCACCCAAGGTCAAGGATACATACAGTTGGTGGTGCAGAATTCCCTGTGTGAAAAGCTAATCCATTCTCACATGCCAGATCAGGTTGTATGATATGAAATGAAAAAGCACTCTGCTGCTCATCTGATTCCTCTGTCTCCGCAGAGCGTTCAGGATGAGATGGTATCTCTGTCTCTTCAGAGTATCCATATAAAAACAATGAGGTGCCTTTTTCCAATGGCTTCCATGAAGCCTCACCTTGCTGCAAGCCAACTTCTCTGGGCACTGGTGCTGGTCGTCTGTGTAGACCTGAACAAAGTGTGGAAAGATCTCCAACCAAAACAGGAAATCTCTTGGCTTCCTTCCTGTTCAGCCGTGCCACTTCATCACGTTGGTTTTGTCCTCCTCGATGAGTGCGTCGATGGTCCTCTTGCTCTTCATAGGTGGCTGACAAAGCATCCGCACGTGCTGGTTCTGTCTCTGCAAATGCAAAGAGACCATGACCAGAGCATGATGCTGCAGAAGAGTAGTGAGCTTGTTGCTGCTGTTGGTTCTGTATGGCAGGAGTCGATGAGGTCTGAGGTTGAACATAGTTGGGCTTACCTTTGCCATCTCCTGGTTTTCCTCCTTCGCCATCATCATCCTTGCCTTTCTTGCCTTTCTTGCCTTTCTTGCCTTTCTTTTCCTTTTCCTTTTCTCTGGAAATATCCATACTCATCTAGGTAGCACAGATCTTCGTAGACCCAATAGCCTTCATTCCAGTTCTGATCATCGGCCCAATAGCCTTCATGAGATTCATTCCACTCATCTCCTTCATTCCATTCTTCTTCATATCCTTCTTCGCTCACCGTGTGAGAGTGGCCTGTTCTCCTTTTTCCTCGGCCTTTTCCTTTCCTAGATCTGAAGAACCTTCGTCCTCCTCTGCCTTTTCCTTGTCCTTTTCTCTTTCCTTTACCTTTGCCTCGTCTGGTCTGTCTTCCTTGGAACCTTCTCTGATGCCGTGTGTAGTCAGCGTCGTCGTAGACCCAGAAAACACCTTCTAAAGCATCCAGGAATCCTTCTGCGCCGTCTTCATCATCTTCGGCCCAATAGCCGTCAGTTCCTTCACATTCTCCTTCATCCAGAACGACGAAAGATCTTCTCTGTCCAATGCCAGGGGGTTGCATCATAGGATTGTCTACTGCTGTCTTTGTCGCGCAAAACATTTCCAGGAAAAGATCTCTGAGTTCTTGCGCATTGTGCTGGTCAAGTGTTCGTCCACGATGTGTCATGATACTTGTGAGGGTGTTCCTTTGATCTTGCGTCAAATCTGCTAGACTTACAAAGATCAGAGCTAGCAAGTTTTCACCCAAGGGAAATGCCATTCTCTGCTGTGCTCTTCTGTTTTCCTTGAGTTGTCTGAATGCTATCAATGCATGTTCATCTGTCCATGGTGCATTGACATGTGGATCTTGTCCTTGTAGTGCTGCTGCGACTTGTACGAGTTCAGCTTGACGATCTTCATGTTCTTGTCGACGTTGTGCAACAAACAGGATTGCTTCTGTGCTAGTAACCAACAAATCTGGTAGTAGATCCATCCAAGACTCAATAAGTCTATTCCCAGTCAGTTGAGATCTAGTCATCCATTTTTGTAGATCCATGGCTCCTCTGTTGCGCTTCATGTAAGAGAACACGTTTTGGGCACCTTTGATGAAATGGGGTCACAAGAATCTTTTGAAGTAGTTGGACGCCATCGTTGGGATCCCTTAACATTTCTCGATCCAGTAATCTCTTGTACTGCTGCGCTTCACCTTCCAATCTGTTCCTCAACGCCGGTCCACGTTTTTCCGGTTCCAGCTCTGTGATGTCACACCAGTCATCGATTGCATCTTCAAAGGTAAAGAAACTGGCTCGTCCATCATATGCAGGGGCTACCTTCGTGGTCATCTGCTGCGTCATATGGATTGAGGGTTGTTGGGGTGCTCTTCTCATTGCATAAGAGTCATATTGGTTCCATCCATCTGCATCGACAATGTCGAAGTCGTCATCATCATCATCATCATCATAGCCATGGCGTGCCATATCGGGCTCTACCTGGAGCTCACCTTCAATGAAGGATCACAGCTCCGCTGCCACTTGAAGAGGGGCACTAGCGTCTAGATTAGGTCAGCTAGAGCGTTTCCCCCAGACAGCTAACACACCTTTTGTACTCGGCCAATAGGCAGTCGGGGCGGTGTCTACAGGATTACTCTATATCTCTCTTGAGCCTTGACAGCGTATGTAAATGTGCTCAATACCTATACTATATCCACGTAGGATACAAACCCGAACAACAGTTGGGGGGTATCCTGCTTGTTCATCATATTACACGCAAGATTCTTCCCCATGACCCCTGAAGCCTTGATGACAGAACCATTTAGGTTGGGGTGGTTTTGGAGGGGGCGGTGCCCTGGGAGTGCGTGTGAGTTGCCACGTCCCCAGTTATATGTTGCTGATGATGACGATGATGATCCTTCCCGGTCCAGGCAAACGATGGCGTTGGACCGTATTTGTAGTGTAGTGTAATGGAAGTGTTAATGTGTAGTTGTAGTTGTAGTTGTAGTAGTAGTTGTTGTTGCTGTAGTTGTAGTGTAGGGTAGTGGTGGTAGCGGTAGTGGTAGTTGAAGTTGAAGTTGTACTTGCAATGTAATGGAAGTGTTACTGTGTAGTTGTAGTTGTACTTCTTGTTGTAGTTGCAGTTGTAGTTGTTGTGTGGGGTAGTGTAGTGATAGTTGTAGTTGTAGTGTTGTTGAAGTGGAAACTGTAGTTGTCGTTGTAGTCTTGTGTAGTGCAGTTGTAGCTGTAGTGGTAGTTGTAGTTGTAGTGTAGTGGTAGCTGTAGTTATAGTAGTTAAAGTGTAGTTGAAGTTGTAGTTGTAGTGTAGTGTAATGGAAGTGTTCATGTGTGGTTGTAGTTGTAGCTGCTGTTGTAGTTGCAGTTTCAGTTGTAGTGTAGGGTAGTGTAGTGTTAGTTGTAGCTGTACTTGTACATAGCTGTAGTCGTAGTGTAGCGTAGTGTTGTTGTAGTTGTAGTTGTCTATCTATCTGCCTATCTGTTTATCTCTCTTTCTGTGTATCTATCTGTCGGTCTATCTATCTATGTCTCTGTCTATCTGCAAGCTCGAAAATGGAGCTATTCTGCGAGACGTCCTGAATTTTTGAACTTGACAGCATCAAAAACGAAGCACGACACTTCCTCAATTTTCGAAATTGACAACACCAAAAACAAAGCAATTCGGCGAGACTTCCTTCGAAAATGGAAAGTTGAGTAGAGCTGACGGCCTCGTGCCAATGCGTTTTGTGTTCCATCTGTCCAAAGTACTTGGCCTGCGAGGAAAAAGTGATGCCAGGTCATACGTACATACGAAGTGCTGCGCCTGTCACGCAAAATCATCCTAACATCTCTGATGAACATGTCTCTTGTACTGCGCCTGCCACGCGAAATGCATCTTTGCAGATCTTCTTTAAATCTTCAAATGTCCCACGCCTGCCAACGTTTTTGAAACTGCTACAAAACCCTCACGTTTTGCTCACTTTTGGCAAGGTACCGAATCCCTTGCGCCTACCACGCAAAATCACACCCCGAGACGGTCATTTTTTATCACCTTTTGACTTCCACATGTGCTTCGCGCCACAACGGTGTGCAATTTTTCAACATCTCAACTTCCAAAAGTGCTCCGTGACTTCGAAATCTGCTTCGCGCCGCAACTGCATGCAATTTTTCATCTCTCATCTGGCCAGATGGCTCCGCACCCGCCGCTTTAGCAAGCCTACTTTTCGACCCTCCGGAGCCCCAAGACATTGGAAAAAATGCAGTGTTTCGCGACTTTTCTACCTTTCGCGCCCCTGCATCTTCTTTCTTCTGACTCTTTCTCTTCTCTGATCTTCTTTCTTCTTCTCTTCTCTGACTCTTCCCACCTCTGCTTTTTCATCTGTCCATATTGTCGGAAGTTTGACTTCTAAACTTCCTTCATAATATTAGATATATCTATATACATATAGGGACCATCACCATCTCAGGGGGGAGGGGAGACCACAGACACTGGGCCATATATGTGCATATATATATAAGTGCATATGTATATATATATATACACATACATACATATATATATATATATACACACACCAACACATCTGGTGTCACAGGTGAATTTTCCTTGCCTCTTGATCAACATCTCCTTGGTCAGCTCCGCCAAGGTGGTGATTTTCTCATAGGGCAATGGACCACCACAGACCTCCACGAAGATGCAGCCCATGGCCCAAACCTGCGCCCGATGCCAACCCTCCATAGCCCAAGTTCAACTTCCACCGGGGGACTTTAACCAACAATAACGTTGCAGTAACGCTGTATATATAATATTATATAATATATTGCAATATTGTGTATTTTATAGTGGGATCTAGAATGCGAACATGTGATGAGTAAAAAACCAACACTATGATATATATATATCTGGGTAAATTATAATATTCCACAAACCTGAATTAAGGCCATTTGGGGATGATTTCCCTTATAAACCATGATTCCAGTGAGGTCGCAGTGAGGTCGTTATAATTTACCCATATATATATATATTCATATATGGCTTATGGTCATCCATCCCAAATTGGAAATCAGAAAATTATGGGTACATCAGTATATAAACCCCGATTTTCATCGCTTGATGACCATCCCCCAAAATACGAAAAAACCATCCAACTCTTGACACGAAATGCACATATGGGGGTTTCTTCGAAATGGGGAAGCCCAAGTGATCATCCGATCATCCAAATTGATCATTTTCGATGGGGAGGCTAGCCCCATTTCAGGACAAACGCATATATTTCAATACTCTTGATTATTTGAAGCAAAAACCGGCAACGCAGGTGACATCAGGTGACATGCACATATTTCATCATATTTCATGGGGATTCGATATCCCCTGTCGACGGTGACCCAAGTTTCGATATCGATCCCTTCAGTTCCCCACATCGATCTTCTCCGTGATCTTCGTCTTGCAGTCAAAGAGCTCAGGCGCCATATACCTGGTGTCTCTCTTGGGGGTTTTATATGGCGAACATGGGATAAATCGACAAGTGAAGGAGACGTGCAGAATATGGGATAACTTGGATATTTTTTCTGGGAGTTTGAAATGGATTTATCAGATGTACCCTCAAGTGAAACCGCCACTGATTAAAGATGGGATGGAATATGATGGGTAACGTACATTCAAAAAGACAAACCAATGTTTCAGCTGGGTAACACACCACACAGTGATACGGTTGCCGCAACTGGGGATTCTTTGAACATGTTTTCTCGGGTTCAAGGTGCAGTGATCACATGCCTCATCTACGGAATCCATGGCTCAATCTGGAGCAAAATTGGGTACCGTCTCGCAATGACCCACATAGCTGTGGAAATCAGCATTGTTGAAGGTATATCATCTACAACGGCCTATTGTCCATCGATATTACCAGACTGTACCCACAATTGGATAGTTATCCTTTGAACTACCATCCATCTACCATCCATAGATATCCATAGTCCGGGTCTCAAACTTTGGTCCATAGCCATTGGGCCCATACCATTTCACAAACGCAGCCGTTGCACCTTGGAGAACCTCCATTGTTCTTCTTGGTGATGTGAGTCCGACTGGCAGGGATGGGTCAACCCGTCCGGGTGTCCGGGTGTCACAAAGCCCTGAAAGCTATGAGCATCTTCCAGATGAAGAGTGTTGGGTTTCATGGTTTTTCACATGTCAATATAGTTATATAATTATATGTATATATATATATGTAATAGTAAATACATATACAATTGCATACTTACACAAAACACACACACATATACATACATATATACTTAAATATGTATATATATATACACTAGTTGTCTTCAGTTAGAAACATCTTCAATTAGAAACATCCACAAAAACCATGGGCAAAAACCACTGGGTTTCCCCGCTCCATCGACTCGGTGAGCCCAAAGTCGCAAATCTGTCCGCTGCGACGGGGATCGGATCCGGGTCACGATTTGAACTGTTGGAGATCCCCATTTTGATTGCTATGTCACATATCCATGTCAAAATACATCTTTAAATATGTCAACATAATAACATAATATAACATATATATATATATATATATATATATATATAATCATATCCAAGCATATCCAAGCTATGTTCATACTAGAATCTAGAAAACTGTACCACGAGTACCAACAGACGCTGCGACACGCTGCTTTTTGACAGGTGTTTTTGTAACTTTGTCCCTGCGGTCCGCCCATAATTTTTCCAGGGCTTCACGTCACCAGTTACTGTACTGCTTACTGTTGACTTCGCCTGCTGGCACGAGCGCAAAGCAAACTGACCCAATGGCCAAACCATAGCGGAAAAAATGGATGATTGTTGGATATTGTCATGAACTATCCTGACATATATATATATAAACATGTGCAAACATAGTTCTTGAGTTGATGATATCAGGATCTACTCATCTCAGATTTGTTGATAATTGTTGATAAACCATGGTATGTTTGAGTAGATCCTGATGGATCCTGTTCTCACCTGTTCTCTGCGTCGATTGGCAATGCGCTCTGCACCCTGAAATGCCACGGTGCAAATCTGCCACCTCACAGGGGAAAGCCGATCTGCACCAGTGCCGTATGCAGAAGTGACCAAGCATCTGACAGCAGCACGCCCCTCAGATACATTGGATGCAAGGGGTATTTGATGATATTTGGGAAGATCGAATCTTTGAAACATATCAAAGCCAGATGCTCTTCAGAAAAAAAATCCGAAGAATTAGTCCAAAAATAGGTCTGATCTCCACCGGATCTCGCGGCGGCTGGAACGGTGAGTTGCCAAAGCTAAGCATGGAAAGCCAACTCACAGCGTTTATCCCTAGGCGTCCCGAAGCTGAGAGTATCCTTAGCCATGGTGTCATGGTACTTATATGATATGTAACTATGGCAGTCTGAGAAAATAGGAACAAATTTGTCGTTGAACTACTTTTTTTTCACTACTTGTGACATAAACTTGGAAGGAAAACTCTGGACAAAATGTGGATAGCTGTGAGTCTGGCGCAACAAATCCAATACTTCGCTGGGAAAAACTCAAAGCATCTCCATGTGTCTCTTCCTGTGCGATCCAGGACTTGGAGAACGAGAACTGGAACGGCGAGCAGTGTCACTTGACTGGTCACTTGATTTCCAGAACGAAAAACTGGTTTTGACATTCATAAAACATTCATAAAACATCATGAAATTTGGCATAAAACCCATCATAAAAATTTGTTTTCTTCGGTGCAGACTTTTCCAAACATGCATCATCCCACTGGGCACTAGTCTTCTGATTCAACACGTGATATTTCCATGCAGACTTGGTGAGGTCTGACCATGTCACAGCCGTCACAGCCACACCATTTCACGCCCCCTTTCACCATCGGTTGCCCTTTTTTGGCCTACATTGGCTTACATGATCACCCGGTTTAGTATTAGATGTGGATCTTCCTGCCTTCTTTCTGGGGGCACGTCGGAACTCTCTTGGCTCTTGAACTTGTCGTCATCTGGGATTGCGTTCAGACTCGATGCTCTTGTGTAAGCGACCACCTCCTGTCAGCTGCCAGGCCGTGAAGTGACAACTCCCCTTTTTCTAAAGCCGCGTTTCATGTTCAGTTTTTGGACCACTGGATGTCTTTTCTTGAAAAACTTAACATGTCTTTTGGATCTGGTCTTTTGCTTAGGTTGGTAAAAACACATCTTACGACATTTAGATCATTTAGGATGTGCAAATTGCAGCAATCCAGTTGCAGCATGTGCAGAAGAAATTGACACCATAGCATTCGAGGTACTGTGGTTGAGCCACACATCCCAATAAGCCATGCCAAAAGGGGCCTACAGTCTACAGTAGAGATTTTCATCACTTCACATGTTTTGGATTGTTTCGCTGGTTTTCTGCGGTTTTCAATCTTTGGGACGGCCTTGCTGTACAAAGCAAATCAAGAGTCATGCTATGTCACGCTTCAAGTGGCTACTGTGACCTTTGAAGACCGTGTAAATCTTCTTCTCTGTCCGTTTCCAAAGCTGCTCCCTTTCAGATTTTGTCGCCAATATTAGCATCATTCCGGGCAGGAGCAACAAACAGGACGTGAAACATGATGACATGAAAGCCTACACAGCTGATGGGAAGGACACTGATAGGATACCTCCATGAGGAAACTTGTTTGAATGGAAAATATATGGAAAGGATGTGAAAGAACATGGAAAAGGATCAAGCACCACAAACAACCTGCTCTTTGATCTTCCACGTTTTCACTAGTCTTAGTCTGTTCACTCCTCTTGTTGAGGCCATCGTGCTGTTCCCCATGGCTGTTCGGTGTCTCCTCCAGCTCCATCCGTCGCATCTTGATGGCACGCTTCAAGGCAGAGGGATCTTCCACAAGTTCAACTGGGGACCAGGGCAATTTGCAGCAAAATTCAATGCTTTGCTATGACATCAGCCACTAAAATTGCATTTGTTTCCTAAATACAAAAATTGATGATTGCAATTTTAGTGGCGGAAATCATGATCAGACATGGCATTTGGGGGTGTACTCCATTTAAAGCCATATCAACAGAGCAAACAGAAGCTCTTAACTGTGCTTTCAGCCAGTCGCGCCTAAAGACTTGTGGGTTTTCTTCACAAAATGGTTGTGTGCCGACCTCAGCCGTCGGACATCTGGATCTATTATGTATAACTAATCATGATTATATATCATAACCCGGACTATATACAGATTTCACAATATTGTATATTACTATATTACATGATATTACTACAAATACTGTATAGTACGCCCCAAAAAGATCGAAAAGTCTGAAACATGTGAATCCAACATAGGGTTGAATTTGATCTCAATAGCTTTTCTGAATCTTTTTGGGAATTCCATGGAATTCTTATCATGCGCCAAGGCGCCGATTCATAGGCAACACATGGCCTTCCTTCATGGCCTGAACATCCGCAGCGTCCACCTCGGCGTCATTGGGATATCACCCATGGATGGAGATGCCACCATGGAAGCTGAACAGAAGCGGTGCCTTGTGCTTCCAGGAATCGAAGTCCAACTGCACTTGTGGTGGAGCACACTCCGACTCAGATCCTGCCATTCCATGCCATTCCATGCGATTCCATGCGATTCCATGCGATTCCATGACCAAACTGTCTTTTGGCTGCCATTGGTATCTGGTGAAATGGCTGAAGAAAAATTGTTTGACTCACGTCAGCCGGCCTTACCTCCAACTTTCAGTTGCCAAGTGGAAAGCTTTTCTGAATGCTGTGTTATGCTGTGTTTGCGTTCGTTGACTCGTTGACTTGCTTGCAACCAACACCGTCCACAGATCCACCAAATGCAGACATGCTGCGCTCACCAATCTGAATCATGCATTTCTCCAACTCTGCGATCTTCTCATCTACCCTGTTGTGATCTACCTTCAGGAGCATGAGGGTACGGCTCAACTTATACAGGGAAACGAGAAAGTCATGCCAAAGTCATGTCTAAGGTTTTTCCCACATGGCACCGCAATCATTACATTTCCACATGGCACTTATTCAATTGATGTACTTTCAAAATGCTCTTACGGGCAGCCTCTCGGTTTTGTTTCTTGCTAGTTCTATGGAATTATCGGCAGTATGTTCACATGTTTTCCTCAGTAATTACTTAAATCCAGCTAGAATTACATGATATATCATAATATATATGATGATATATGATGATCTATGATGATTAATATGTACATAGGTACAATTACATACAGTATCATACAGTATCATACAGTCATATACTGGGATTACCCCAGCACATCACAAACAGATGACCGATCTCCCGGTGCCTTTGCGGGCCCGAATCCATGCGACGTGGGCCAAGGCGCCTGCGGCTCCTGCAGGGCTCTCTTGATTTAAAAAAGGTATATGTTTGTGTATATGCACACAAAACACACACACAAAATATTTTACATATATATATATATATTACATATATATATATATTATATATATATCATATATATATAAATAGACAAAAGATAAACACATAAGATACTATAAGTGAATAAAGATAGAACAATGTAACGGTGTGTATATATATATATTTCTCTTTTGCATATCAATCCATTGTATATGCATGCATTCATTCAAATGCACCCTACATAAATGCATTATTCTTTGGTTCAACAGAATGGTTCACCGATAGAAGAATACAATATTCGCAACAAGAATGATCATCGTCGTTCATCTGTTGGGAACAAACAACAGCAGTTCTTACTGACGACAGCCGTTCCTTTTGTGCCTCAAACTGTGAGATATCAAATCGGCCATATCGAACGAGAGTCTGAAAACTCACAAGTTATCAAGTTCCTTTTGGTTCTGAAAGGTTGCGGTGGATAAATCTACATCTTATGAAAACACATTGCTCAAGCAAGGGAGGAACTACAGTGCAGCATGTGTTTGCCCGTGTTATTGCTTCTCTGTGACCAAACATCAATCTGGTATCAATTTTTACGGGACTAATCAACTAATCAACAGACAATTCTCATTTCATTGCTGTAAAGACTCACTGTATTGAAGCAATCTACGTCAGTCACATCTGAATCTGACGGTATGGTAAAAAGAAGCACGGAGCCAGGCAACACACCAGAAGGAGGATTGAAGAATCAACCATACCATCCTTCAGAACACATCAACAACTATTTCAAAAACTATTTTAAAAACTGAAGAAGACTAACTGTTCAGTAGATATAGTAGATGTTCTGAAGGTATCTGAAGGTCACATGCGCAATCAACGTCTCCATTGGTAATGACACCTACACAGAATCACTCTGCACTAGGACGCTAATGAGGACGAAAGCAGAAAATGGAATCCCACCTGAAAATTCACACTGATTTATCTTAGAATATCTTAGACGTTTGAGAGCAACACATAATTCTGAACGTGGAGCACGTTGCGTGCTTTCGCTGTGTCAGCACATGCCCAGCTGTTAGTGTGCTGGGACCATGTCCTGAGTCTTGCTCTCCACCTCTGAGACACCTGCTGTACTCTGGGAGCAGCCCATCCTGCAACGTTTTGCTGACGCTGACCATATGAGGGTCCCGTGTGAAGAAAAGAATTTGATAGAAAAACTGGCGGTCCTTTCAACTTGGTTGAAGAGACAAGGCACTCCTACAGGTCCTACATCAAATGGATCCTGAGAGGATCTTGAGCAAAGCAGCCGCAAAAACAAACAGTGCACTGCTTGGGGAATCCCTGCTGGTCCATACATACTTCTTTGCTACCACTTGCATGTTTGTGTGTTTTCCCTTGCTCAAGAGATACAACCCAAATCATCGCAAGCAGCTTTCCGGGCAGCCAAAGCCATCGAGTGTTGCAAAATGCACACCAGAGAAAACATCATCAAACACCTGGATTGAGAATGCATCACCTCTATAGATCTCTATAGTAAATATTATGACATCTACTAGTATCACCTGCAATCCCCACATTGCATCATATTGCCCATCACGAAACGCAGCCGATGCGACCTAACCCATGAGTATCGACCTTTCAATCTCTTCCGTTGTGCAGGTTTCGCTTGCCATGCGAAAGCCTAAACTCCTCAAGAATCGTTTTATGCGGAATGCAAAAGGTGCTGAAACCAGGAAGCGTGAAGGCTTATGCAGACACCACAACAACGTAAAGATGTTTGGATAGCTTGGCATGCACATGAGACAAAGGAAAAAGGCAGAGGAGTGGCAATTTGTCCGCTTCGCGCTGCAGACACATAGAAACGATAGCTTTGCACCCTGGAATCTTTATGAATCTTTTCCCTCTTGGCTTACATGCTGTCATTTCTTCTTTGGCACACTGCGACAATGTAAATCCCAGGGTTGCAGCAAATTCAGCCGGCCCACTCCGGGCGCTGGCCCTTCGAAAAGGGGAGTGACAAGCCGGGACCGGACCCACGCGGTTTCAACGCTGGACACTGCAGTGAAGACCATCGATTCCCACAAGTGGGAGGAAACAAACAACAAAGCCTCTCTAGATCAGCCTAGCATGAGCTCATTGCTCTGTTTTGAAGCTGCCAAGTCCCTGGAATCTTTGACCTTTCCATATGGCTTCTATGCCGGTATGCTGTCATTTTTTCTTTGACACACTGCGAAGATGTCTAGATCCGAGTCACTTTTGTGTTGGTGACAGCTTGTTTCAGCAAAGAACTAAAGCAGCCGAAAACCGCTCGAGCATCGTGGCAGCGTAGAGGAAACATGCACTGAGTACTGGCTTCAACCCATCCCAATCTTCTTGAAGGTCACTTGGAATTATCTCATTTTCTTATTTGAACACATCTTTCACATCTTGCCACCATTAGGGAATTATATCCTAACCTTTATCAATGGATCGGCCCAGGATGCCTTGATGTTCAGACTCAGATCCAGCACCACGTTCAAGGATTTCAGGTCGCGGTGAACGATCGTGGGAATCTGGCTGTGTAAATACCTGCACTCTGTGGCTCCCCGAGATTTGTTGGGCAAACATTGGGAACTCGTGATGATCATAGTAATAGAGCATAGTGGCGCAGCATAATAGTAGAATAACAGAACTAGTTAATGTTATTACAACTAGAATATGTTTCCTGATATTAGTCACATACATGTCAGAAGAACATGAAGAACACATAACCCAAGTCGCACATATCATTCTTAAACACAAGTTATGATTCGAAATGATTCGAATGTGCATCGGATCTCATCGGATCTAGTGATGCAAATGACGCAGGGCACGATACGCCATCTGCAATCCTCGGGTGAAGCATTGCGTGGATTGGAATCCAGCCAGGTTTTTTGTGCTGTGATATGCTGTGTGCCATGATGTTCCATGTATTTCCATGTCATTCTGTAGCTCAAAAATGGATAAACATGGCGCCACAAACTTGGCTATTAATTGGCTATAAAAGTTAGTTATTACAGTCAGTTTCGTATCTGGGGTCAATCTGGACAGCGTTCCGCTGGTCCAAGCTGCTGTATACACATGTTCAAGGCATGGCCGAAGGGAAGCTTCTGCCTGCATCACGCATTGCGCGCCATGCACCCAAGTTTTGGCCATTTACATCATGATTTACATCATTTACGAAGGAATCTCATGACTGATGAAATTAGGCCGACACACTGGACATTTGGACATGAAAATGGTGCACCAGTCATTCCACATGCAGCCAGTGGCTAAAAAATCATTCAGTGATCTGAAATGCAGTCAGCAATCCCTTCTATTTTTACGGCCTGCGAACGTGTAGTAGATGATGCAAGGAACCGCCTGGCATATACCTGCAGGATCCCATCATCCCAGGATCCCAGGACGCCATCGGTGGCCACATCCCACCATTGGTCACTCGGTCACAAGGCAAAGGTTTGGCAACTGCAAAGATGCGCCGATGAAGCGAACCTCAGATAGAAAAAAAGCTTTTAGAATGGGAAACCATATTATATTATATATTATATATATGCATATTTCTGGATTTCGTTATTCATTATAATTTAATATAATTTATGATATCTATGTAAACATCCGTTCATATCCGTTCTTGTTGCTCACAGCATTATGTGGTCGGCCCAGGTAAGGCTCCGACCAAGCGCTTGTGACTGAGATGTCTGAAGGAATCAATCTCTCTCGCCAGGTCCTTTGGCGATCCAGTCGCAGTTTCCATGGGCAGCACCCCCTTGACACCCAATCAATCATCGGTCAGAAATTCGGTCAGAAATGGTCAGAATTCATCTGCTAATCGCTGCTTATCTCCAACTCAGCTTCTTTATTGCTTAGCTTCTTCTCCATCAGCGTTTCTTAAATTATCTTAATACATCTCTCAGAACGACTGCTTTGGAGGTATCAACGGCATTTCTCCATTGGAACCGGTTCCGTTTCCCCAGAACGGAATTTCCTGGACGATCAACTCAGTCATGTTCTCATCAAAGAACAATTGCTTGATGGCAACCTGCGAACAACCACTCGCCGACAGTGTGGAAACCAAACAAAGACTGTTCCAATCTTTGCCAGTACAATGGCCATTAGGACATATCAAATACATATTCAAATACTGGATTTAAATGGCAACAGCAAACATGGGAGAACAGCCTGGCACCACAACACGTGATCTGCCGCAACTGGACATCTGGCCTCTTCTTTTCCATAGTATCCTCTAAAGACCTGTGGCAGATCATCAAGCTCACTTGCACGCGCAAACTCGTGGGTAATCCTGAATTCCATGCGGTTGGGAGAAATCATGTGAAACACACCCGTAGCATATGATTTATGGCCAATATTGGGGGTTGTTCATTGCTTACTCTAGCCAGTGAAATCAGTCATGATCAAAGCAATGAGAGCTGCCGAGTCTTTCCGGCCTCTCCAAACTCACCCTTGCCCAATCTCTCAATGAACTGGAGATCGTCATATTCCACCTGACATGAGGCGTTTAGCCATGGAAGGCTGAATGATGCTGAACCCGAAACTGCTTGGTTGCTTTAAACAAGCTAAAGAACAGCTAGGACCATCATCTCACATATAGGGGCCCCAGAATAGATGGCACAAACGGTACAAGCACTAAGACTAAGATGGCATCAATGAAATTTTAACCTCATATATTGGTTCAGTGTGTGTGCCATCTATCGGGTCACAACAAAATGCAAAAAATCTGTTGCAAAAGCCATCTTAAGGGCACTAAACAAAATAATATATATATATATCTACATATCTATATACATATATATATGACAGTCATATGACATGTAACATGTAACATGACTTATGAACAAGTTCAAGTATGCAAATATATATGTATATATATATTATAGATTACTATCCCCGGAATATGGTGTGCCATCTTTGCAACCCAGAAATCTCTATACTTGTTAAACAGGTCAAGTATACAAGTATCCCGTGGGTATGCCATCTGTAAACCCCTAAATCCTGTATACCCAATTCTTGCGGTTTTTTGAGCTCAGATGGCATTTTTGATGTTTTTTACAGATGCCAACTATTCGGGGGCCCCTTTTTATATCCTTTTTTTCTCAAATAGGGATGGAACATAAGACACAGATTTCATGATTTCATGCCCCATCCATCACCATTTTTTCTTGGTGGAATATGGTACCCTCTGGTAATTTAACATAGCTATGGAAAATCACCATGCTATTAATTAATGGGAAAATCCACTATAAATGGCCATTTTTAATAGCTATTTTGACATAACCAGAGGGTAACATGCTGATGACGATGACACTCCCCGGCCCTTGCACCGGCCTTCTCTGGATCTGACAAGTCCCTGCGGGTCGATGTGGTTGGACCGAGCAACCTAAAGGCACCTAAAATACAAGTGAATGTGACTCAATGTGTATGTGTATATATGATTATATATGTACATGCACATGTATATGTAGAAGATACATGAAGATACAAGAAATACATTATAAATCATTATAATATATATGTATGTAATGTATATTCATATACATTATATATTGTATATTATAATCTACACAATATATACACTATATACACACCTACATCTAAGCTGGAAGCAAGCTGCGAAAAATCCCACTGCTGCGCCTTTCCAAGACCTCGCGAGGGGTCGCGCCAGACCTTGGCAACGGGTGAAGGTTCAACCTGTGAAACCACTGGATGATCTATCCATGATGAATAGATCACATCCTTTATTTATTAGACATTATTAGATAATATCATGATATATCATGATCTATTTATTATTTTCCCTACCGGGCCGTTGCCTGGGGTCTTTGAAAGGGGTAGACACAATTTGTTAGACACTGTCAGATTGTTGGATGCTGCTGTATTCTGAAATTCTCTTGGATGTTAATCTTTATAGCCTTAGATACTGCCTGGGCTTTCACCCACAGCCTCTTGGAAATTCTCCGGACCAAGCGCCATACAGTGGAACCGGCACCTGCACCTGATCAGAAAAGGCTGTGGATTCTGGCTGTGGACGCCCCAGGGAATATCTGGTGGTTGATGGTTATCGTAATCAAATGGCTTTAGCGGAAAATCATCAATATTAACCAATAATCCCAAGCCATTAGAACATATAACATCATATAACCATCAATCATTAGATGGGTGGGGATTCCAGAAATTAATAGAAATATCTGGATGGCCGTATCAGCTGCCCGTTGTGCCCAGCGGCCTTTGTAATTGGCGTCGTAGGTTCCAGTTGCCTGGTGACCGTCCAGGTCTTGGGTGTTGTTGTTTTTTTTTTTTCCGGCTTTCTGGTTCACTAAATCCCCAAATCCCTACGACCTTTGGTAAGTCATTTCAGATCATGAAAATATCATGAACATATCCACATTTTAGGTGAGGGAAGTCATGATACAGACCCGGGAAAAACCGGCCTCTTCTGCAGATTCTCTGACTGTGACTGATTCCTCTTGGCCTCAACGGTCTCTCTAATGGATCAGCACCAAAATGGAGGCCAGCTGTCTCTACCATATGCGCATTTCTTAAAATGAAGAATCCCCAAAACCATGGATTTCACTAAACAAATGCTTTAATGACTTGGATGATTTGAGGGTACCCCCATTTTAGGACACCTCCATATCCATATTTTTCACTAACAATCAACATTCTCACCATACTTATCATACTTGTATCTGTAATGTCAACCCCGGATTAATAAACCCTTAGGCTGGTTAATTGGGGTGGTACCATTTAAGTATTGGATTATGACTATTGGAGGAGTACCCCCCTAATTAATAAACCATGGTTTATTAATCCGG